>UMKF01031242.1_pt1 | contig 12871 bp, 9 predicted proteins | sample 1966251 | NCBI WGS metagenome assembly UMKF01 (sample SAMEA4836171, study PRJEB28245) | human gut metagenome | biome: gut microbiome; material: fecal sample | place: Denmark | collected 2008
AGCTCATACCGGGCGGCAGGCACGCCCAGCTGCTCCAGATGCTTCCGGGTGGATGCAATGGCAGCTTCCTGCACGTCAAAGCCGACTACCTTTCCTTCCGGCGCGGTGATGCCGCACAGGAAGGCCGTGTCGCCGCCGTTGCCGCAGGTAGCATCGATGCAAAGGCGCGGCTGTGCCAGCCGCGCGGCCAGAAAGTCCTGCACGAACTTGACGGCGGTCAGGTCCGGCGTGCGGCGGCGCACCAGCTGCCTGCCTTCTGCCGCAAAGCCGAACTTTGCCCAGAACGCAAGCTCTGCGGCATCGGCGGGCAGCGGGGCGGTAAATACGGTAGCCGTTTCACGGTCGTATCCAGCGTAGGCGCGCAAGGCTTCTTTTAATAGATAGGAGCCGTAGCCTTTGCGCCGCCACTGCGGTTCGATGCCAAACGCGGTGATGGCAGCCCCCTTTGCGGCGGGCGTGAGCGCGCAGAAGCCGATCTGTGTTTTTTCCTTATAGAGGGCAAAGCCCTCGTCTGTGCGGTGCAGTTCCATGGTGTGTTCCTCCTGAATTTACGCTTTTACAATAGCAAGCGCAAAGGCCGCTGTCAAGGGCGGAAAGTGCGTCTTTATTTCACAGTTTCTTCACGGCGCGCGCGATTGATTTTCACAATTGACGGTTACAATAGGAGCAGTTCAAAGGAACAGGGCTCCTGTGGACGTATCCCTTACGGAAAGGAAGTATCAGCATGGACAATGAGAACAAATGGGAATATGATTATTCCTCTCAGGATAAAAACGAAAGCGGAGATACCGGTTATCCCAATGTGGGCAGCAGCGGCATGAACACCGCCAACCAGTACAACGACCCGCAGCCGGAACCGGAGACCGCTTACACCGCCCCGCAGACAGACAACGGCGCAGGCGGTGCAACGCCGCCGGTACATCCGGTACAGCCGCAGGACGCGCAGCCCCCTAAAAAGAAGAAAAAGTTCAACGGCAAGCGCGTTGCACGCAGCGCCGTGGCGCTGGTGCTGGCCGCAGCCATGGGCTTTGCGGGCGGCTTTGTGGGGGCAAAGTTTGGCGGCAGCGGCAAGGTGGTCATCCAGCAGGTGGCACCTTCCTCCACGGCAAACAGCTCCGACAGCGCGGACAGCAGCATCACCGCAGCATCCAGCAGCGGCAGCAGCCTGACCACTGAACAGGTGGCTGATCTGGTCAGCCCCAGCGTGGTGGTCATCACTACGGAGCAGGTGGTCTACTCTCAGTGGTCGTGGTACGGCCAGAATCAGGTGGAGAGCGGTGCCGGCAGCGGCGTGATCATCAGCTCGGACGGCTACATCCTCACCTGTGCACATGTGGTGGACGGCGCTTCCACCATCACCGTTACCATTGGTGACAAGGACTACACCGCCACCCTCGTGGGCGAAGATACCACCAGCGATATCGCGGTCATCAAGATCGATGCTGACGGCCTGACCCCCGCCACCGTGGGCAACAGCGACAGCCTGAAGGTGGGCCAGAGCGTGATGGCTGTGGGCAACCCGCTGGGTGAGCTGGGCGGCACCGTCACCGGCGGCATGATCAGCGCTTTGAACCGCAGCGTCACCATTCAGGGCAGCAGCTCTGTGAACACCATGTCCCTGATCCAGATGGATGCTTCGGTCAGCCCCGGCAACTCCGGCGGCGGCCTGTTCAATATGAACGGTGAGCTGGTCGGCATTGTGAACGCAAAATCCTCTTCCAGCGATGCAGAGGGTCTGGGCTTTGCCATCCCCATCAACGATGCCATCAAGGTGGCACAGGAACTGCTGGAGAACGGCTATGTGACCGGACGGCCTTATTTGGGCATCACCTATCTGGCCGTGACCGACGCACAGACTGCTTCTCAACTGGGCGTGAATGCCTACGGCGTTTACGTTGTGGAGGTGGTCAAGGGCGGCCCTGCCGAAAAGGCAGGCCTGCAGGCCGGTGACCGCATCGTGAGCGTGGACGGCACCGAGATCGCCTCCAAGGACGACCTTGGCACCCTGATGCAGAAGCACGCAGCAGGCGATACGCTTTCCATCACCATTGCACGCGACGGCCAGATGCAGACGGTCAATGTGACACTGGGCGAAAAGACGGCTTCCAACAGCTGAGCAAAATAGAAAACAGGAGCGGATGAGAGTTTTCCATCCGCTCCTGTTTTTATATCTGTCCAAAGATGGTGGCACTGTAAGGCATCAGCACGGCCTCGTGCTCATACACTCTTGCCGGACCGCGCCACAGGCTGGACGAGATGCCGTCGCTCAGCATCTGCCAGCGCCCAACCGGCAGCGGCACGGCTTTGCTGGTCTCGGTGGGGTTATAGAACACGCACAGCGCCTGCCATGCTGCGCCGTCGCCCCACTGGGCGGGCAGTTGCCAGCCCACCAGCGGCTGCTCCAGTGAGAAAAAGTACAGGGCATCCGGCGCGTGGGGGTCGGTGCTGGAAAGCCGCGGAAACCTTGCCCGCAGAGCCAGCAGGCCGCGGTAATAGTCCACCAGTGCATGATATTTTTCGGCCCGCTCCCAGTCCAGCCGGTTCAGCGCAGGCGAAGAGCGGTAGCTGTTGCCCTTCCCTTTTTTGGTGCGGGCAAACTCCTCGCCCGCCTGCAGGAAAGGCAGGCCGAAGCTGGTCAGGTAAATGCCCGCCGCCAGCCGGTTCTGGGCAAGGGCTGTGCCGTCTGCCGCCGTGAACTCCGGCTTTTCGTACCGGACCAAAAGCAACTTGTCCCACAGGGTAAAGTTGTCGTGGGCGGAAACATAGCTCACGATCTGGCTGGGCGCGTGGGGCGGCAGACGGTCACTGCGGCACCATGCCGCCACCGCGCCGCCGATATCCCAGAAGCTGCCGGGCCTGCCCTCCACATAGCCCGGCTCCCGGGCGTTGAAGCAGCCGCCCTTGATGGTGTCGCGGGTGTCGTCGCAGAAGATGCCGATGCGATCGTTCAGCATGGCAAGATTCGCCTTGTTGGCCTCGTACCGGTGCAGCTGGCTGCCGCCGCCCTGCCACGGCTCGCCGTACATCAGGATATCCCGCCCGCCGGGCAGCGTATCCAGCGCGGCGCGCACCGCGTTGATGGTCTCCACGTCGTACAGACCCATCAGGTCGAACCGGAAGCCGTCGATGTGGTATTCCTGCGCCCAGTAGAGGATGGAATCGATCATATACCGCCGGGCCATGGGCCGCTCGCTGGCAAATTCGTTGCCGCAGCCGCTGCCGTTGGAAAAGCTGCCGTCCTCGTTCTGGCGGAAAAAGTAGCAGGGCACGGTGCCGTTCAGCGGGTTCTCATTGCGGTACATGTGGTTATACACCACATCCATCACCACACCGATGCCCGCCGCGTGCAGGGCTGCGATCATTTCCCTGCACTCCCGGATGCGCACCTCGCCGCGGGTGGGGTCGGTGGAATAGCTGCCTTCGGGCACATTGTAGTTGGTGGGGTCATAGCCCCAGTTGTACTGCCGCAGCAGCGGCTTTGCCTCGTCCACGCTGCCAAAGTCGAAAATGGGCATCAGCTGCACATACTTCACGCCCAGACGCCGGAGGTAGTTCAGGCAGGTGGGGTGGATGCCGTCCCCGTGCAGGGTGGTGCCCTGCTGGGTAAAGGCCATGAACTTGCCCCGCCATGCCGGGCGCACGCCGCTGGCAGCGTCCTGCGAGAAGTCGCGCACGCTCACCTCCCACACCGCGCGCTGCTCCGGCGGGATGACCGGACGCACATCATGCTCCCACCCAGAGGGGGCGGTGCGGGCAAGGTCCACGATCATGCTGCGGGTGCCGTTCACGCCTGCCGCCCGGGCATAGGGGTCGCCGGTCTGGCGCGAAATGCCATCCACCGTGACCGTATAGGTGTAGTATCGTCCGTGCTGGTCGCCGGGCAGATAGATGCTCCACACCCCCTGCTGCCCCCGCTCCAGCGGCAGAGTGCCTATGGGCTCACCGCCGCTGCCTTTGCGGTAAAGGCTGACCTCCACCCTCTGCGCCGTGGGTGCCCACAGGCGCAGATGGGTGCCGGAAACAGCATATTCCTGCCCCAGCGGGCCGGTGTAGGTGGTTTGAAGGTCAAAGGAGATGCTCTCGTATAGCGTTTTCAGTTCGGCGGGCGTTTTGACGGTCATAGTTTCTTCATTCCTTCTTGCAGATTTCCTATCAGATATAAGTGTAAACACCGGCGGTCTTTTTTGCAAGAGGGAATTGCAAAAGCTGTCCGGGTACACTATACTGGAAGAAAACGACAAAAACGGAGGGCAAACCATGGCATATACCGACGATTGGGAAAACCTTATGAACGGTGTGTTCGGTGCAGGGGGCAGGCCGCGCTTTGGCGGCACCGCCCAGCCGGAGGCAAAGCCACAGAAATCCGGGACCTCAGCCGTGCCGGACCTGAACGCTGCTCTGCTGGAAAACCAGAAGCAGCTGGATGCCCTGCTCAAAAAACAGAACGCCCAGCTGAAAACGCAGGACACTGCGGTGCAGTCTGCTCTGGAGGACAGCCGCCAGATGCTGCGGGATATGGAAGCGGACGGCCTGCTTGCCAAGGGCACTGCCGATGTGACCGCAGAGCACCTTGGCAGCTTTGAGGGCCTTGCCGCCGAGGTGAAAAAGACCGTTCTCGGGCAGGATGCCTTTGTGGACAGCGTGGTGCGCGCCATGCGCCGGCCCTTTGTGCTGGGCACCGAGCGCCCGGCAGCACGCAATGTGATCCTGCTGTGCGGCGGAGCCGGTACGGGGCGGCATTTTGCGCTGGCAGAGACCGCCCGCATCATGGCGGCGCGGGGCCTTTTGCAGAGCGACAAAACCGCGGTGGTGGACCTTGCCCTCTACCCCAATTCCGGTGCGGAAAAGCTGTTTTTGCAGGATCTGTATGCGGCCCTGCACGCCCCCGGGGAGATCGTGATCTTTGAGCATTACGAGAGCTGCCATGCGGCCTTCCTCAAGACCCTTGCAGACCTTGCTGTGAAGGGCAGCGCACCGCTTTCCAGCCGGTATCTGGTGAACAAGGAGGGCATCCTTGTGGATGCAGGCACGGCGCTGGCACCGGGCGCGGTGAGCAGTATCACGCCCTGCGGCAAGTACCTCATCTTCTTTTCCCGCAAGGGCCGGGACGCGCTGGCAGATAAGTTCGGTGCGCCCTTTGTGGCGGCGGTGGGCGATGTGTGCGCCACCAGCGCCTTTGCCCGCGGGGACCTTGCAGCGCTGGCGGCGCAGCAGCTGAATGCGCTGGCCCAGAAGGTGAGCGCACGCCTTGGCCTGACCCTCTCTGCCGGGGCCGATGTGCGGGACTATGTAGCCGTCCAGTGCTCTAAGGAAAAGGGTGCGGCGGGCCTTGCGGAATGCTGCGATAAAATGTTCCGCGCCCTGAGCGAATACTGCCTGCAGACCGATGCAAAGCTTACCGGCACCGTCACCCTGACTGCAAAGCCGGAGGGTGTGTGGTTCAGCCTGAACGACCAGCCCGAGCAGGAGCTGTCTGCCCTGCTGCCTGCCGAGTACACGGGCGCTGTAGATGAAATCCGCGCCGAACTCAACGGCCTTGTGGGCCTTGGGGCGGTCAAGGAGTATGTGTTCGGTCTGGCGGATAACCTGCAGGTGCAGCAGCGCCGCGCGGCGGCAGGCTTCAAGACCGCCAGCCTTTCCATGCACATGATCTTCACCGGCAACCCGGGCACCGGCAAGACCACCATTGCCCGGCTGGTGGCAAAGTACCTCAAGGCCATCGGCGCGCTGAAGGGCGGTCAGCTGGTGGAAGTGACCCGTGCCGACCTTGTGGGCCGCTACACCGGCCACACCGCCCCGCTGACAAACAGCGTCATCGAGAGTGCCCTCGGCGGTGTGCTGTTTATCGATGAAGCCTACAGCCTCTACCGCGGCGAGCAGGACAGCTTTGGTCTCGAAGCCATCGACACCCTTGTGAAGGGCATGGAGGATCACCGGGACGAGCTGGTGGTCGTTCTGGCGGGCTACACCCGGGAGATGGAGGTGTTCCTTACCGCCAACAGCGGTCTTGCCAGCCGCTTCCCCAACAAGATCGAGTTCCCGGACTACACGGCAGACGAGCTGCTGGACATCACCAACGTGCTGGCAAAGAGCAAGGGCTACCGCCTTGCCGAGGGCTGTACCTTCCCGCTTTTGGGCTACTACAAGCGCCGTCAGGCGCTGGACAGCCGCACCGCCGGCAACGGCCGTCTTGCCCGCAACACGCTGGAAAAGGCCATCTTCCACCAGAGCCGCCGCCTTGTGGCAGAACCTGCCGCCGAGCTGGACCTGATTTTGCCCAGCGATCTGGAATTTGAGGAGTGAGAGATTCAGAATGGTCTCCGCTTCGCTCTGGCCATGCTCAGCGGAAGAATTATTTATAGGAACAGCAAACCCCGGCAGGCTGCGGCCTGCCGGGGTTTGCATTTTTCACGGATGGAGTCGTACCGGAAAGCAGCATCTGGCGCTCTGACTCCACAGGGCAGGACGGTGCCGTGAAATTATTTCCTGCCGGAAACGCTGCATCTCCCGGTCCGGGCCTTCCCTGTGAAAAAAGGTTCCGGAAAAATCCGCAGATTTTTCCGGAACCTGATTATAAATATCATTTCATCTGATGATGGCCAGAGCGAAGCGGAGGCCATTTTAATCGTGCTGCTTCGCAAGGGCCTGCACCATATCGTGTATCCCCTTGCGCACCTCGGCGGGAGCCGTTATTTCCACCTTGCCGCCAAAGCCGCACACCCAGCCGTAGAACTGGGGGCTGACGCATACCGGCATATCAAAGTGGAAGTGGGTGCCGTCCTCTTCCGGAACAAAGACCGGTGCTTTGCCAAAACGGTCGCGCATGGCGCTTTCCAGGTCGGCGGTGCAGCGCAGGGTGACCCGGTATTCCGGCCCGCCGAACATGTTGAAGTGCTTGCGCAGATAGGCGGGCAGGTCGAACTGGCGGAACTCGGCCTTGCCCCGGCGGGCATCGCCCAGCACCGTCACGGAAGACATGCGGTCCACGCGGTAGTTGCGGATGTCCGCAGGCTCTTTCTCGTCCTGATAAGCGATAAGGTAGTAGCAGCCGTTTTCCCATGCCAGCTGCCACGGGCTGACGGTGCGGGTGCCGCCGTCCTTGTAGCGGAACCGCACCATTCTGCCCGCATTGATGGCGCTGTGCAGCGCATCGATGCTGTAAAGCAGGGTGTGGCTGTCGCTTTTGGGGCGGCCATCCACGTACACCTGACGCTGCAGCTGGGTGCCCTCGTAGTCGGAGCAGAGGGCTTCCAGTTTATGGATGAGTTTACTGCTGGTGCGTGCCGACACAACCTTGCTGGCCTGTACGGCATCCACCAGCAGCTTCAGCTCAGAAAGCTCAAAGGTGCGGCTGGCCAGCCAGTAGCCGCCGCCGCGCCCGCGTCGCAGCTGGATGTCATACCCCAGACTGCGCAGGGTGTCGATATCGCTGTAGATGCTTTTGCGCTCGGCAAGAATGTCCTGCTGTTCCAGCAGCTCTACCAGCTGCGGTACATTGAGCAGGTGTTCTTCGTCGGTCTTTTGTTCCAGAATACGCAAAAGGGTCAAAAGCTTGGATTTCTGGCCTTCCTGCTTGGGCATGGGAGCACCTCCGGTTTATTCGGGCAGTTTTTTGTCGAACGCCGCGCGGCGCTGGGTGGAAAGACGGAACATCTGTTCCAGCTTGTTCCGGTCGTCGGCCACAAGGGCAGCGCGCATCTGCTGCAGCGCAGCATCGAACTGGTCGATCTCGCTGATGAGGTTTTCCTTATTCCACAAAAACAGCTCTGCCCACATTTTATCGTTGATGCGTGCAATGCGGGTCAGGTCACGGAAGGAGTCGCCGGTGTACTCGCACAGCGAAGAGTTATCGTTGGCGCACATCAGGCTCACGGCGATGGCATGGCACAGCTGGCTCACATAGCCGATCATCTTGTCGTGCTCCTGCACCGTCAGGGTGCAGATGTGGTGGAAGCCCAGCACTTCGGCCAGGTCCTTTGCCCACTGAATGGCCTCTGGCGTGTTCTTTTCCGTGGGGGTGATGATGAAGTTGGCCGGGGCAAAGTTCACCTCGGCGGCGTGCTCCACGCTGGAAGTCTCACGGCCTGCCATCGGGTGGCTGGCAATGAACTCCACGCCCGCCGGGCACATGGCCTGCACCGGCTCCACAAGGCCGGTCTTTACGCCGGAAACATCGGTAAAGATGCAGCCGGGCTTGAGCAGATGGCCGTAGGTGCGGAACCACTCGATGAGGGCCGTGGGGTACAGACCAAAGATGATGTGGTCGGCGCTGCTCACAAGGTCCTCAAAATCGTGGGTCTTGCCGCTGGCGATATAGCCGTGCTCTAGCGCGTACTGCAAATGCCCTTCGCTGCGGTTGATGCCGTCCACATGGAAACCGGCTTTCGTCAGTTCCAGCGCGTATTTGCCGCCCAGCAGGCCAAGGCCCACCACGAGATAACGTTTTGTTTTATCAAGCATATTCCACCTCCGCGCCCAAGGGCTTGATGGCTTCAAAGAAATTCGGCCAGCTTTTTGTGATGGCTTCGGCATCGTCCACGGTCAGGGGGATGCCCGTACTCAGGGCCAGCACCGCAAGGCTCATGACCACACGGTGGTCATTGTGCCCATGCAGAACACCCGCCGGAGCGTGCAGCCTGTTCGCGCAGCCGTGCACCGTAATGGTGCCGCCCTCGCTTTCCAGCACGCCGCCGCAGGCACGCAGCTCGGCCTCCATGGCAGCGATGCGGTCACTCTCCTTCAGGCGTAAACGCTCTGCGTTGCGGATGACTGTAGTGCCTTCGCACAGCAGGCCCAGCACCATGAGCACAGGGCCAAGGTCCGGGCAGTCCGCAAGGTCGATGTCCACCCCGTGCAGGGGGGCCTTTTCAAAAGAGATGCCCTCTGCCGTGCGGGTAAACACCGCGCCGCACCGGCGCAGGATATCCAGAATGGCGGCATCGCCCTGCAGCGTTTCCGGGGCAAGGCCGGTGATGGTCACGTCGCCGCACACTGCACCCAGCACCGCCGGGAACGCGGCCTGACTGTAATCGCCCTCCACGGTGTAATCGCAGGGGTGATAGTGCTGCCCGCCCGGGATGGCAAGAGTGTTTTCGTCCAGCCAATGGCTCTGCACACCGAAGGCTGCCTGCACAGAGCGGGTCATATCGATGTAGCTGCGGCTCTCCACCGGCGGGATGAGGTGCAGCGTGCTGTTGCCGGAAAGCAGCGGCAGAGCAAACAGCAGCCCGCTGATGAACTGGCTGGATACATTGCCTGCAAGGCAGTATTCGCCGGGGGTCAGTGCCCCTTCCACGGTCAGCCCGGCAGCGCTCTGCTCAAACCGCAGGCCCTGCTCCCGGTACAGAGCTTCATACACCGACTGAGGCCGCTCCATCAGCCGCCCGCGGCCGGTGAAGGAAACTGCCTGTCCGGTCAGGCTGGCGATGGGGATGAGAAAGCGCAGGGTGCTGCCGCTCTCGCAGCAGTCCACCGGCGCGGCAAGGGGCACAAAATGCCCCAGCCCTTCCACCACAGCGTCGTCTGCGCCGGTACGCACACGGGCACACAGCTGTGCCGCTGCGCCCAGCGTGGCAGAGATGTCCTTGCTGAATTCGAGGTTCGTGATGTGGCTGCGGCCCTCGGCCAGTGCCGCGCAGAGCACAGCACGGTGGGCCATGCTCTTGCTGGGTGGGGCAGTGATGGTGCCGCCCACGGAACGCGCGTTCTGAATCGTTACCAGCATAGGCCGTTACATATCGCGGCCAATGGCCCATGCCACCTGACGGCACTTTGCCATGGCCTGTGCGAAGGAATCCGGGGTCAGGCACTGTGCGCCGTCGCTCCATGCGTGCTGCGGGTCGTAGTGGACCTCCACTTCCAGACCGTCGGCACCGGCGGCCACGGCAGCGATCATCATAGGCTCGACCAGATTGGCCTTGCCGGTGGCGTGGCTGGGGTCCACGATGATGGGCAGGTGGGTCTTTTCGTGGATGATGGGCACTGCAGAGAGATCGAGGGTGTTGCGGGTGTACTTCTCGAAGGTACGGATGCCGCGCTCGCACAGGATGACCTGCTCGTTGCCGCCGGCCATGATATACTCGGCGCTCATGATCCACTCCTCAATGGTGTTGCACAGGCCGCGCTTGAGCAGCACCGGCTTGTGCATCTTGCCAACGGCCTTGAGCAGCTGGAAGTTCTGCATGTTGCGGGCACCGATCTGCACCACGTCCACGTACTCCTCAAACTCCGGGATACGGTCCTCGCTCATCAGCTCGGAGACGATGGGCATGCCGGTGGCCTCGCGGGCCTTTACCATATCCAGAATGCCCTCGGTCTCAAGGCCCTGGAAGGAGTAGGGAGAGGTGCGGGGCTTGTAGGCACCGCCGCGGAACAGGGTGGCACCGCCGGCCTTCACGCCCTGTGCAATGCGCAGAGCCTGCTCTGCGCCCTCGATGCTGCAGGGGCCTGCCATGACGGCGATCTTTTCCTTGCCGCCGATCTTCACGCCGCCGCAGTCGATCACAGAATCTGCCGGGTGGAACAGGCGGTTTGCACGCTTATAGGGCGCGGACACGCGGGTGACGTTGTCAATCCACGGGTTTGCCAGCACATCCCGTTCGTCGATCTTGGTGGTGTCGCCCACCAGGCCGAACACGTTGTAGTTCTTGCCGGTGATCAGGGTCACGTCCAGACCCTGCTTCTCGAATTTGTCAACGATCTTTTCCAGTTCGTCCTTCGGAGTCCCTTTTTTGGTGGAGATGATCATGGGAGTTTGTTCCTTTCCTGTTTTATAAAACCCTCTCCGTCATCGCTACGCGATGCCACCTCCCCCGAGGGGGGAGGTTTTATGGCGTACCCGGGGCAGAAAAGCTCCCCCCTCGGGGGAGCTGTCGCCGCAGGCGACTGAGAGGGTTGTTTTTACATCACGATATGCGCCTTGCTGGAGCCGTCGGTGCGCAGCAGCTGGGCCAGATAAATGCAGGCGTGCAGGTAGCCCTGCGGGCCTTCCCCGATGAAGTGGCCCTGACAGCCAAAGGACACCACGTCCGTTTTGCGGAAAGGCTCCCGCTCGTCCGGGGCGTGCAGCATCACTTCCACGGCGGGTACGCCGCACAGGCGCAGCGCATCCAGAATGGCCACGCTGTAGTGGGCGTAGGCACCAGGGTTCAGCACGATGCCGTCCACCCGGCCCGCTGCGGCCTGAATTTCGTCCACGAGGTCGCCCTCGTGGTTGGACTGGCAGCAGTCGGTCTCGATGCCCAGCTGTTCGCAGCCTGCCTGCACATAGTCCATGATGGCGTTATAATCCAGCTCACCGGGCACGCCCGGCTCTGACCAGCGCATGATGTTGAGGTTCGGGCCGTTAAGAATCAAAAATTTCATCCAGTGCCTCCATGGCGGCATGTAGGGCATCGTCCAGCGTGCCGTTGTTGGGAATGACGGCATCTGCCGCTGCCAGATACAGCGGACGGCGCTGTGCTTCCATCTGGCGCAGTGCGTCCATGCTGGAAGAAAGCGGCCTGCCGCCGCCCACGGCCAGCGCATCCACCGGTCGGTCGATGAACAGAATGACACCGTTCTGGTGCAGAGCACGCAGATTCTCCGGCTTTTTTACAATGCCGCCGCCGCAGGAAATGAGCTGTCGGCCCTCTTTGCCAAAGCGCTGTGTTTCGGCAGTTTCCTTTGTGCGGAAGCCGTCCTCGCCCTCGGCTGCAAAGATATCCGGGATGCTGCGGCCATCGGTCTTTACGATCTCCTCATCCAGATCCACAAAGGTACGGCCAAGGCTCTTTGCCAGCATCCTGCCGAGGGTGGTCTTGCCGGAAGAGGGCATCCCGATCAGGGCAATGTTCAGCATATCCCGGCGCAGTGCGGCAGTGATGCGCCGAATTTCAACCGGCGCATCCTCAAACTTGCGGTCCAGAAAATATTCTGCGGCATACACCGCCTGCGCCACCAGCATTTCAAGGCCGCCCACAGCCACCGGCACGCCCGCTTCCTCGGCGCGGAGGATGAGCTCGGTCTTGTCGGGGTTGTACACCACATCCACCACAGCTTCAAGGTCCGGCATGGCGGCAACGTCCAGATTGCACACACCTACATTCGGGTACATGCCCGCCGGGGTGGTGTTTACCACGATCTGTGCCCCGCTGGAAACGGCCTCGGCATAGCTCAGTTCGCCCTTTTCCGGGTCCGGATGGCGGCTGACGGTGAGCACCTTTGCCGCGCCCTTGTCCCGGGCCACAGCGCTGGTGGTGTTGTGGGTGCCGCCGGTGCCCAGAATGACCACCGTTTTGCCTGCAAAGCTCACGCCGTGGGCGTCGCACAGGTGGGCAAAGCCCATATAATCGGTGTTATAGCCGTAGAGCAGGCCGTTTTTGTTCACCACCGTGTTCACCGCCCCGATGGCCTTGGCCCGCGGGTCGATGTAGGAGCAGTATTCCATCACCAGCTTTTTATAGGGGATGGTCACATTGATGGCCTTGAACTGCAGCTTTGCCAGAAAGGCCCGGGCCTCTTCCTCGGTGGGCAGAGGGCACAGGTCGTAGTGGTAGCCGCAGAGCATCTCGTGGATGATCTTGGAGTAGGAGTGGCCGAGTTTTGCGCCGATAAGTCCGTATTCCATTTTACTCGTCCTCCTTCCGGAAGCTGGTGGGGTGGGTCATCCATGCCGCGCCGTAGCGTGCCGTGAGCAGGTCGCCCACAGCCAGTGCGGCGGCGCAGGTCTGCACGATGGCGGCTCTGGGCACGATGCAGGGGTCGTGACGGCCCTGAATGGACAGCTGTGCGTCCTTTTTGGCAAGATAGTCTACTGTGTCCTGCTGCTTGTAGATGCTGGGTGTGGGTTTGACCACGGTGCGGAACACCACCGGCATCCCGTTGGCGATGC
>UMKF01025295.1_pt1 | contig 12824 bp, 10 predicted proteins | sample 1966251 | NCBI WGS metagenome assembly UMKF01 (sample SAMEA4836171, study PRJEB28245) | human gut metagenome | biome: gut microbiome; material: fecal sample | place: Denmark | collected 2008
CGTTTACGTTCTGCTTCTTCCTTGCGCCTGCGCTCTTCTTCCTGACGTTTCTTTTCTTCTTCCTGACGTTTCTTCTCCTCCAGATTCACACTAGGTTCCTTATCTTGTGTTATCAGAGGCTCCTTTGTTCCCTTTTCTGGTACAGGTTCCGGAGCATGTTCCTCCTCTGGAATCTGTTCCTCAACACTGGAATTCTCAGCTTCAGGAGGTGTCATATTATTACCCTCCTGAGCATCACCTGCATCAGGAACATTACCAAGCATCACAGGTATGCCATCCTCCAGTTCATCCTTTTCGGGTTCACTTACCTGGAGTGTCAGAAACGCAAGAAAAGCCACAAGGACAGCATGCACGACCACTGTCACGACCGCAGCCTTAAGCTTGTCTTTCTTGTTATTATCTTCTACCATCGAAACATCCTGTGTGATTTACTTCTTCTCAGGAGGCCTTGTGGCCAAAACCATCTTGAAGTTGTTCTCATTTGCAATATTCAGAACTTCCACAATATTCTTGTATGGAACAGATTCGTCTGCATACAACGAAACATACAAATCAGTTGTGTCGTTAACAGCGGCTCCCAACACAGCAGGAAGTTCTTCCAAAGTTACCTTCTTTTCCTTATCATTGCCCGTAGCGGCATAGATGTTAAGGTCCTTGTCTATGACTACACGCGAAATCGTCTTTGCAGTAGTCTGTTTGCTGCCCTGCGGCAACAAAACCTTTATGGCATTAGGCGAAATCATTGTGCTGGTGATCATAAAGAAAATCAGAAGCAGGAAAATGATATCCGTCATCGACGCCATACTGAAAGTCGGAGATATTTTGGTTTTTCTTTTCAACGACATGGCGTACAGCTTTTATTCGTTCAACAAATCCATGAAAGCCAACGACTTCTGTTCAATCTGATTAACGACGCCATCTACCTTGGCAACAAGATAGTTATATGCGAAAAGCGCTATGATACCGACGATAAGACCACCTACTGTAGTAACCATAGCCTGATATATACCGTTTGAAAGCATTGTTATGTCTATATTGTTGCCTGCATTTGACATCTGCCAAAAAGCCTCAACCATGCCTATGACCGTACCAAGGAATCCGAGCATTGGCGCACCTCCAGCAATAGTTGCAAGAACCGGAAGACGTTTCTCAAGCAGTGCAACTTCAAGATTACCTGTATTTTCGATGGCACTCTGTACATCAGCTGCCGGACGCCCCATTCGGCTTATGCCACGTTCAATCATTCTTGCAGCCGGAGTATTTGTCACTCTACAGAAATTTACGGCAGATTTGACATCGCTGTTCTTGATATAATCGCGTATGCGGTCCATAAACATAGGATCATCCTTTTCAGCCCTCTTGATGGCAATGAAACGTTCTACGAATATATAAATCGCCAAAACCGACATAACAGCCAGTACAATCATTATCCAACCTCCTTTTTCTGCAAGCTCGAGGATGCTCATTTCACTTGTGTTCATAGCTTTCTTTATTGCAAACAGTTTTTATAGTTTTTAATTGTAGTTTGTAATCCCAGGTAAAGTGCATCGCAAACCAATGCATGTCCTATGCTTACTTCGTCAATCCAAGGGATTTGCTTATACAAATAATTCAGATTGTCAAGATTCAGGTCGTGGCCTGCGTTGAGTCCGAGGCCGCACTTTCTTGCAACTTTTGCCGCCTCAACAAACGGCCTCACAGCCGCTTCCCTATCTGAAGCATACATTGTTGCATACGGCTCGGTGTAGAGTTCCACTCTGTCTGCTCCTATCTTGGCCGCATATTCAATCATCTCCAGTTCTGTTCCGACAAATATCGAAGTACGTATTCCAACTTCATTGAATGCGCCCACAACATCTGTAAGGAAATCAAAATTGGCCTTTGTGTCCCAACCGGCATTTGACGTAATTTGTCCCGGTTTGTCAGGCACAAGAGTAACCTGCGTCGGTTTGACTCTCATTACAAGATCAATGAAACTGTTCTGCGGATATCCTTCGATATTGAATTCCGTTGTCAGAATCGGCTTCAAGTCGATTACGTCCTGATATCTGATATGCCTCTCGTCTGGGCGCGGATGCACAGTGATGCCGTCTGCCCCAAATTTCTCACAATCTTCGGCCACTTTCAAAACGTCCGGATTGTTGCCACCTCTTGCATTACGGATAGTGGCAACCTTATTGATGTTAACGCTTAACTTTGTCATTTATACTGATAACATATATTTAATTTACGCCGTTATTGAAATGCGTACGCCAAAAAAGCGTATATTTGTTCCTAAAGCCTCGCGGAAGAAGCATTTTGCATAACCAAAACAAGTATCCAAACCGTTCGGTTATTTACGGAACACCAATAATGCAAAAGTAGCTATTTTTCCTTTATGCTGTTAATTTAAGGATTTAATTTGTCAAAAAAAAACAAAACATGGCATATAGAAGTATGAAGTTCGCTCTATTCGGCAATGTCTATCAGGCTAAAAAATCTACAGCGGTACAGAAGCTGTTCAGTGTGATATCCGCAAAAGGCGGAGAACTTTCAATACAAAAGGATTTTCACAGTTTTCTCAAAGATAAGGTCAAAATAGAGATACCCGACTGCAAAATCATAGACGGCAATGATTTTACGGCCGACATTGCAGTGTGCATGGGCGGAGACGGAACATTTCTAGATGTTGCCAGCAGAGTCGGAGGCAAAGAAATCCCAATACTTGGAATAAACACAGGACGTTTAGGTTTTCTTGCAAATTTCTCATCCGACGAAATCGAATATGCCATCGACTGTATATATTCGAACGATTTCAAGATAGAAAAACACAGTGTCCTACAGATTACCTGCGACGATGCAGAACTGAAAGGATGTCCGTATGCCCTAAATGAAATTGCAATACTTAAGCACGACATATCCTCAATGATAGGCATAAAGACATCAATCAACGGAGAATATCTGACTACATATCTGGCCGACGGCCTCATTGTCGGTACACCTACCGGCTCAACGGCCTACTCGCTCAGTGTAGGCGGTCCTATAATCGTTCCGCAGTCGGAAACCATATCGCTTGCTCCGGTTGCTCCGCATAGCCTCAATGCAAGACCGCTGGTGCTCTGCGACGACTCAGAAATAGAACTGACAGTTGAAAGCCGCAGCCATAATTTTCTGATTGCCATCGACGGAAGGAGCCAAAGTTACGAAGAAGGCATCACTCTACGCATAAAAAAGGCGCCTCACTGCGTCAAATCTATTACAAAACCCGGACATAGCTATTTCAAGACCCTTCGCCACAAAATGATGTGGGGAGCAGACAACAGACGCTGAACATAGATGAGAATAAGGAACAATAAATATCCGCTTGCCCAGATGGCCAAGTGGTTATGGTCATACCATAAAGGATGCAGAAGACAAGCAATAACAAACATCATTTTGGGATTGCTTCAAATAACATTAAGCCTGGCTGGAGTAGAAGTACTAAAAAACCTGACAGACACAGCCACAGGATCAGACAAAGGTCCATTATGGAATTATGCCATACTGCTCGCCATACTTCTCGTTGCCGAAATACTCACAGGTATAGGTGCCTCATGGGCCAGAGGAATTCTGGGTGTGCGTTCGCAGAACAACATGCAGAAGCAGTTTTTCACGAAAATTCTGAACAGCAGATGGGCAGGCAATGAAAAATTCCACAGCGGAGACATTCTCAACAGACTCTACGGCGATGTATACGACATTGTAAATCTTATGACAGAAGCCATTCCGTCAATACTTATCGTCACCGTACAGTTCATAGCATCCGTAATCTATCTTTACAGCATGAACAGCACACTGGCGTATATTCTCATAACAGTGTCACCGCTGTTCATGATTCTCAGCAAACTGTATTTCAAGCGCATGAGAAAAATTGTCAGACGCATCAAAGACAGCAACAGCCACATACAGGCACTCATGCAGGAAAGTATACAACACAGGATGGTCATAAAGACGCTGGAGCAGGACAGCAACATACTCAACGGACTGGAACGACGTCAGAAACTTCTATGCCGTCAAGTTGCCAAACGGACCCGTTTCTCCGTAATTTCACGAACCATGCTCAATTTCGGATTTGCCGGAGGCTACATGATTGCCCTTGTATGGGGAATCTACGGACTGCGCGACGGAGGCACAAGCATAGGTATATTGCTGGCCTTCACACAACTTGTAGGAAAGATACAGCGGCCTATGCTTGATTTCGTCCGCCTTGTACCAACTTTTGTCGGAAGCGCCACTTCTTGCGAAAGACTTATGGAACTTGACGAACTTACAACCGAAGAGCATGCAGAAAAAACAATCGTACAGATGCCTGCAGGTGTTAAATTTACTGATGTAACCTGTCGTTACACCGATGACGGCCGCACAATTCTTAGAAACTTCAACCACGATTTCCGCCCTGGAACTTTTACAGCCATACTCGGAGAAACAGGAGCCGGGAAAACCACACTTATAAGAATGATGCTGGCACTGCTGACTCCGCAAGAAGGCAAAGTGGAAATATACGGCAAAGACGGAACGACATACAGAGTCACCCCTGGTACAAGGTGCAACTTTTCGTATGTACCGCAAGGCAACACACTTTTCAGCGGAACCATACGTGACAATATGAGAATGGGCCGGCACGATGCCACGGACGCACAAATCATCGAAGCCCTGCAAAATGCCTGCGCCGATTTCGTAATGGAACTGCCCGACAAACTTGACACCGTATGCGGAGAACACGGCTACGGACTGTCTGAAGGACAAGCTCAACGCATTGCTGTGGCCAGAGCCCTGCTCCGTCCTGGAGGAATCCTGTTGCTGGACGAAGCAACCTCCGCACTCGACGAAAAGACAGAAATCACAATGCTGAACCGCATAAAGGAAATATATAAAGGCAAAACCATAATTTTCGTAACACACAGGACAGCAATAAAAGATCTTTCAACAGACAAGCTGGTACTGGAAAGGTATGCATCTTAAATTAATTGAAATGATTACGGCGGTCTAATCATATAATTTAATGCAAAAACACAGAAATCCAGCATTTCAGGAATAAAACTCCGAGCGCTCAAAGATAAAACCACGAGCCCTCGGATTTTTTATTATGAGCGCTCAGAAAATTCAACATAGGGGCTCACAGAATCATTTATATTTAAAACAAGACAACATTACACTTATGAACCAGATGTTCTGCAATATTGCACGTGCTGACAGCAAATCAGTTGTTTTAACTATAAATTACCACTATTTCACATATATTTAAAACGTATCCATTTGTGATGAGCCGTCAAATAGACCTATCTTTGTAGCATAAAAGAGACATTAACCTAGTAAAAACCTTATTTCAACAACAAATTGACATAAACGACATTACGGACGGACTACCAAAATTCAACGGGCGGTCCTAAGGCACAGTAGAAAGACTGATGCTGACAAGACAAGTGGACCTTGCACTTTTCTGCATAAACAACCATGTTTACGACAAGCAGAATGGGCATGGCCATAATGGCGTATATGCAGGCTATAGGTGATGGAACAAAAAAAAGCGACATTTAGGCAAGAAATATTTATAAATTATATTTTGACATACCATGAACAAAAAAGTTAGATGGGGGCTGATTGCTTTTATAGCAATAGGTCTTGCAGGATGGGGAATATACTCTCAACTGCCGAAAACGAATGAGGATCTGAAAGCAGCAGATGAGGTGTCGGGAAAAGATGCCAAGGAAAAACAGATTCTGAATGTTAACGCGAAGATTATAAAGCCGGAATCGCTGACTGACGAAATAAAGATCAGCGGACGTCTGTTGCCGGATGAAGAAGTGGATCTGACATTCGAAACTTCAGGAAAGATTGTAGAAATAAACTTCAAGGAAGGTTCGGCTGTTAAAAAGGGACAGCTTCTGGCAAAAGTCAATGACCGCCAGCTGCAGGCTCAGCTGGAACGTCTGCAGGCTCAGGTGAAACTTGCTGAGGACAGAGTGTACAGACAGCAGACATTGCTCAAGAGAGATGCCGTAAGTCAGGAGGCATACGAGCAGGTGAAGACCGATCTGGCAACTTTGTTGGCCGACATCAACATTGTAAAGGAAAACATAGCTCTGACAGAACTGAGAGCGCCATTCGACGGTGTAATCGGTCTGAGACAGGTCAGTGTGGGTACTTATGCTTCGCCTACAACAATCATTGCAAAACTTACAAAGACAGCACCGCTGAAGGTGGAATTTGCCGTGCCTGAACGATATGCAGGACAGCTCAAGAACGGAGTGAACCTGGATTTCCATATCGAAGGTTTCCTGGAAGCTTTCCATGCCAAGGTGTACGCAGTGGAATCGACCATCGACCAGGAGCTGCATCAGCTCACAGTGAGGGCACTCTATCCCAACAGCTCCAGAAAACTGCAGCCTGGAAGATATGCCAGCATCGAACTCAAGAAAGATGAGGTGAAGAACGCACTTGCCATTCCGTCAGAGGCTATCGTGCCTGAAATGGGAAAAGACAAGGTGTATCTGTACAAATCGGGCAAGGCACAGCCGGTGGACATCACTACCGGAATAAGAACCGAAGCTCTCGTGCAGGTAGTCAAGGGCCTTAACATTGGAGATACGATTATTACATCCGGAACACTGCAGCTTCGTACCGGACTGCCGGTGAAGCTTGACAACATCAAATAAACAAGTCTAAACCATGAACATATCAGAATTAAGCATCAAGCGCCCTGTAATGGCGACGGTGTTTACAATCATAATCATTCTGTTCGGTATCATCGGATATACCTATCTGGGTGTGCGAGAATACCCGTCGGTGGATAATCCGATAATATCGGTTACCTGTTCGTATTCGGGTGCCAATGCCGATGTCATTGAAAACCAGATTACGGAACCGCTGGAACAGAACATCAACGGTATTCCGGGCATACGTTCGCTGTCGAGCGTCAGCCAGCAGGGACAGTGCCGTATTACTATTGAATTCGAACTGTCTGTCGACCTGGAAACTGCGGCCAACGACGTGAGAGACAAGGTGTCGCGTGCGCAGAGGTATCTGCCTGACGACTGTGACCCTCCTACAGTATCAAAGGCCGATGCCGATGCTTCGCCTATATTGATGGTTGCACTGCAGAGCGACAAGCGCTCACTGCTGGAGCTGAGTGAAATTGCCGACCTCACCGTGAAGGAACAGCTTCAGACTATTCCGGACGTGAGCAGTGTGAGCATCTGGGGTGAAAAGAAATACTCAATGCGTCTTTGGCTCGATCCTACCAAGATGGCTGGATACGGAATAACACCTGTAGACGTAAAAAATGCCCTCGATAAGGAAAACATAGAACTTCCGTCAGGCAGTATTGAAGGAAACACTACTGAGCTGACAATCAGAACTCTGGGTCTGATGCACACGACGGAAGAATTCAATGATGTCATAATAAAGGAAGAAAACAATCAGATCATACGTTTCAGCGACATCGGACGTGCAGAACTTGGTCCGGCCGACCTCAAGAGCTACATGAAAATGAACGGTGTGCCGATGGTCGGTGTTGTTGTTGTTCCACAGCCGGGTGCAAACCATATTGACATAGCCGACGCTGTATATGAACGTATGGAAACCATGAAGAAAGACCTTCCGGAGGACGTTCACTACAACTACGGATTCGACAACACGAAATTCATCCGCGCCTCTATCAGCGAGGTTGAAAGTACTGTGTACGAAGCCTTCATGCTGGTAATCATAATCATTTTCCTCTTCCTCCGCGACTGGCGAGTTACGTTGATACCGTGCATTGTCATACCGGTATCGCTCATCGGAGCTTTCTTCGTCATGTACCTTGCCGGATTCTCCATCAACGTGCTGTCAATGCTTGCCGTGGTGCTTGCCGTTGGTCTGGTGGTGGACGACGCCATAGTCATGACCGAGAACATATACATACGAATAGAGAAAGGCATGAGTCCGCGCAAAGCCGGAATAGAAGGTTCAAAGGAAATCTTCTTCGCCGTCATATCGACAAGTGTAACCCTCATTGCCGTATTCTTCCCTATCGTATTCATGGAAGGAACAACGGGACGATTGTTCAGAGAGTTCAGTTTTGTCGTTTCGGGCTGTATCGTCATATCGACATTCGCCGCACTGACGGTTACTCCGATGCTCGCGACGAAGTTGCTGAAGAGACAGAAATCGAAAAACTGGTTCTACAGAAAAACAGAGCCTTTCTTCGAAGGAATGAACAATCTCTACAGCCGTTCACTGAAAGCGACACTCAGACATCGCTGGATTGCAATCCCATTTACAGTCATCACACTGGCTCTTATCGGTATATTGTGGAATGCAATACCGGCCGAAATGGCTCCGCTTGAGGACCGCTCGCAGATCACAATCAACACACGAGGTGCAGAAGGTGTGACTTATGAATACATACGCGATTACACGGAAGACATCAATGCGCTTGTAGACTCGATTATTCCTGATGCAGACAAAGTGACGGCCAGAGTGTCCAGCGGAAGCGGAAACGTACAGATAACGCTGAAAGACATGAAGGACCGCAACTACTCGCAGATGGATGTGGCAGAAAAACTTTCGAAAGCAGTTAAAAGCAAGACGATGGCCAGAGCATTCGTACAGCAGTCTTCATCGTTCGGAGGAAGACGTGGCGGAATGCCTATCCAGTATGTTCTGCAGGCAACCAACATCGAGAAAATGCAGAAAATCCTGCCTGAATTCATGGCCAAGGTGTACAGCAATCCGACATTCCAGATGGCCGACGTAGACCTCAAGTTCAGCAAGCCAGAGGCTCGAATAAACATCAACAGAGACAAGGCCAGCATCATGGGCGTAAGCACAAAGAACATAGCACAGACACTGCAGTATGGTCTCAGCGGACAGCGAATGGGATATTTCTACATGAACGGTAAACAATATGAAATAATCGGTGAAATAAACCGTCAGCAGCGCAACAAGCCGGCAGACCTCAAAGCCATATACGTGAGAAGCGACGACGGCAATATGGTTCAGCTGGACAACCTTATTGAACTGGAATACGGTATAGCACCTCCAAAGCTGTACAGATATAACCGATTCGTATCGGCTACGGTGTCGGCCGGACTGGCTGAAGGAAAGACCATCGGTCAGGGACTTGACGAGATGGACAAGATAGCAAAAGAGACTCTTGATGACACATTCAGAACAGCCCTCTCCGGAGAATCGAAGGAATACAGGGAAAGTTCTTCGAGCCTTATGTTTGCATTCCTCCTCGCAATCGTGCTCATCTACCTGATTCTATCGGCACAGTTTGAAAGTTTCAAGGACCCGTTCGTAATCATGCTTACGGTGCCTTTGGCCATCGCCGGTGCACTGGTATTCATGTATTTCGGAGACATAACGATGAACATATTCAGTCAGATCGGTATAATTATGCTTATCGGACTGGTGGCAAAGAACGGTATCCTTATCGTTGAATTTGCCAACCAGAAACAGGCTGCAGGTGAGGATAAGATGAGTGCCATACACGATGCAGCTCTGCAGCGCTTGCGACCGATCCTGATGACGAGTGCTTCAACAATACTCGGACTCATCCCTCTGGCCTTTGCCAGCGGAGAAGGATGCAATCAGCGTATAGCCATGGGAACAGCCGTTGTGGGCGGAATGCTTGTATCGACATTCCTCACCATGTACATCGTACCGGCTATCTACAGCTACATATCAACAAACAGAATTTCAAATGAGGATGCAGAATGAAAAAGATATTTTTGACAATGTTGGCTGCAGGTGGAATATTCACCGCAGCCACGGCACAGAAGCTTTACACCTTGCAATATTGTCTTGAGCAAGGTCTGCAGAACAACTACTCGCTTAGAATAGCGCACAACGACAAGAAAGTCAGCGACAACAATGCAACATGGGCCAATGCAGGAATGCTTCCGACGCTTGATTTTACTGCCGGATACACTGGTAACGTGGACAATACGCAAAGCACTGAAAGAAGTACCGGCGTGAAGACCAAGACAAATGGAGGATATGACCAGGATGTGAACGTAGGTTTGAATCTCAACTGGACGATTTTCGACGGCTTTGACATGACGTCTAACTACAAGCAGCTGAAAATTCTGAAACAGCAGGGAGAAACAAACACCAGACTTGCCATAGAAGACATGATAGCCAATGTGGCATCAGAGTACTACAACTATGTACAACAGACCATAAGACTGAAGAACTTCCTGTACGCAGTTTCGCTGTCAAAGGAAAGAATGAGAATCGTTGAAGCAAGATACCACATAGGAAACTTCTCCAGACTTGATTATCAGCAGTCAAAAGTGGATTTCAATGCTGACAGTGCACAATACATCAAACAGAAAGAAGCTCTGCACACGTCAAGAATCAGACTTAATCAGCTGATGGCCCTTCAAGATGTAGATGAGGAATTTGTAATCGAAGATTCCATGATAGATGTCAACACACAACTGGATTTCAATGAACTGTGGAATGCTACGCTTGCTACAAATGCATCTCTCCTTGCAGCTGACCAGAATATAGACATTGCTAAGCTTGACTACAAGAAAGTCCGCTCGAGAGACTATCCTTATCTGAAACTCAATGCCGGATATGGGTACACATACAACAAATACTCTGCTGCTACTTCATCGCTAAAGGATAGAGGACAACTTGGATTCAATGCAGGAATCACTGTTGGTTTCAACATATTTGACGGAAACAGAAAGAGAGAACGTCAAAATGCCAAAATCGAGATAATGAATTCAAGGCTTCTGCGTGATGAACTGGAGCTGGGCCTGAAGGCAGATCTGACAAACATGTGGCAAGCATACAAAAACAATCTCAACCTGCTTAATCTGGAAAGACAAAACCTCATCACTGCACGTGAGAACCATGAAATTGCAATGGAAAGATATATGCTTGGAGATTTGTCAGGTATAGAGATGAGAGAGGCACAGCAGAGCCTTCTGGATGCAGAAGAACGCATCCTGTCTGTGCAGTACGACATAAAACTGTGTGAAATATCTCTGCTTCAACTCAGTGGCAAAATAATGGAGTTTCTGAGATAACATGAATGACAAGCACTGAAACAAACATGGCATGCGTTACGTGGAACCAACAACCACAACGCATGCCATTTTTGTATCCATAAATATTTAACCGATAAAGCGCAATATCAGACCGAACAGGCATAGAAAGACCAACATCAGGCATACATTGCTCAAAAACGATTTTACGAAAGGTACAGAAGGCGTTATATTTGTGTATGCGGGATGCAACATGAAAAATACTTACAAAAGCGTCAAAGAGAACTTAAGACTATTCTAAGAAACTAACTGGGGGCTTCCCGCATTAAGAAGCAGCAGGGTGTATAAATTTAGTATGTTCCGAGAGCCTTGTGGAAAACCAACTCTCATATTAGAGGCTCAGCTGATCAGAAACAGTTTGGAACATAAGAATACATGCAGAGCATTATTGCCTTATCAGCAAAAAGCTCTGCATGTTGTTTTATGCTAACCTTAAAGACACATTGGCATAAACACTTCAGCTTGCCATAGAAATATCATTAGCCAAAGCAAGTTTCTTAAGATTCATGAGTGCATATCTCATACGTCCAAGTGCAGTATTTATACTCACACCCGTGACATCTGCAATCTCTTTGAAACTCATATCCTGATAGAAGCGCATAATGACAACTTCTCTTTGGCTGTCAGGCAGAAGCCTTATCAGCGACCTGACTTCACGAAGTGTCTGCTCGCTAATAAGACGAGTTTCAATATTGTCATCTGTCACAGCAGTCATGTCACATGTAATATCTGTAACAGGATTCTCATCGCGAGATATCACATTGTCTCCGACATTTTGTCTGAAATGATCGATCACAAGATTATGAGCTATACGCATTATCCAGGCACTGAACTTTCCATTTTCAGTATAGCGGCCCTGCTTTAATGTAACTATGGCCTTTATAAAAGTTTCCTGGAACAGATCCTCTGCCAACTCGGTATTATGTACTGAATAGCTGATATATGTAAATACTTTACTTTCATAACGCTTCAAAAGTACATCGAATGCGCTATTATCTCCTTTGTTGTACAAACGGACGAGCATCTCATCTGTCTGTCTATGATATTCTATCATATACGTTGCATATTAATGTTAATGCGTAAAGTATATTCAATAGGCAGAATGATTTTAATCGGTTAATATATCAGTTATGCAAAAATAACACAAAAGTTTTCAAACATGCAAGAATCCGCAAGAAAAAGATACATTCTTTACTTAAAGCGCATCATTTCACCACACTTGAAGCCGTTAAGGAAATCTTTTGCACACATGCGTTTCTTTCCCGACAACTGCAATTCCTCAATTCCGAGCAGACCGTCAGTCGTCACAACATTCAGATAAGATTTTCCGTCTGTCAAAACAGAACCAAGCTCAGCATCCTGAGGTTTTACAGCATCTAGCTTGGCAGTCTTGAAGATTTTAACTTCGTATGTTTTACCATCTGATTCCAATTCTGTCCAAGCAGCGGGATACGGACTTAAACCTCTAACAAAGTCATAAATCTGTTTCGTACCCTTATTTTGCCAATCAATACGGCATGTCTCGTGGAAAATTTTCGGTGCCGGACGCAAATCATCATCAGAGACAGACATCGAATCCTGCGAAATACTCTTGACTGTGCCAGCCAGTATATTGTCAACTGTTTCTATGACCAGTTTTCCGCCAAGAAGCATAAGTTTGTCGTGAACAGCCTCGACATCATCCGTATCCTCAATAGGTACTTTCACCTGTTGAATTACATCGCCTGTATCAATCTCATGTTTCAAGAAGAATGTTGTAAC
>UMKF01038877.1_pt1 | contig 12815 bp, 9 predicted proteins | sample 1966251 | NCBI WGS metagenome assembly UMKF01 (sample SAMEA4836171, study PRJEB28245) | human gut metagenome | biome: gut microbiome; material: fecal sample | place: Denmark | collected 2008
CTAATGAATTTTGCTGCGAGATTAGCTGCTTTTTCCCTTATATCGCACTGAATTTCATCGTTTTCTTCCTCCTCTGTGCACGCAAAACAAAGGCCGGCTTGAATTTGCTCCGTCAACAGGTTGAACAGGTTCTCGATATTTACACCAATATGGTAATTGATAGTACGGCTGTTTACCGTAGAGTTTCCGTAATAACCCGGGAAAAGAATAGAACGGGTCAATTCGATGATTTTGCGTAAGATTTTAGCAGAAGGCAACGGATCGCCATCTTTATGTTGATGGAATAGACCTTGATACGATGCGCTTTCCGAAAGTTCATCTACTGCTTGTGTCAGAATGTGGGTGAAGTTCAAAGGGCTCATTTCTGTGCGCTTGTTTATTTAATACCTGCAAAGAAACGGAAAAAATGCAGGTTAATCAAAAAAAAGGCCGATTTATTAGGTATAAAAAGTTACTTTTGCATGAAATAAGACTTTGACAAGCGTTTTTGTCTAGATAGAAGCTTTCTTTTTGTGATGGCGGGAAGCAGAGCAATAAAGTTCGAAGGGAACGGGACCAGGATAAAATAGCTTGTAAAAACAAAGTATCTGCTAGTTGTTTTTTTATTGAGTATAGAGTAAAATAGTATGAAACGAATCGATTTGAAACATATTTTATCGCCTTTGGCGCTTATTGCCGTCTGTATTTGCGTGCCATTTTGCATGTCGCATGAAGCTCAAGATGTAAACCATTCTCCCAAATCGGAAGTTCCTTATTGTGTAGCTTCCCCATCGGTGCCCGCTCAAACGGAGTTTGCAGGGAAAAATATTTCGCTTACTCGTGCCGATATGCGTGAACGGATGGATAGGGAATTGTCAGCCTTTACCTATATGCATTCCACTACCATGCTGACTATCAAGCGGGCAAACCGTTTCTTTCCCGTTGTAGAGCCTATTCTGAAAGAAGAGGGAGTGCCCGATGATTTCAAATATTTAATGACGATAGAGAGTAGTTTGGATATTTTAGCTCGTTCGCCCGCTAAAGCTTCCGGACTGTGGCAGTTTATGGAAGGTACGGGGCGCGATTACGGTTTAGAAATCAATACGAATGTAGATGAACGCTACCATGTAGAGAAAGCTACTCGTGCCGCATGCCGTTATTTGAAAGATGCCTACAAAAAATATGGGGATTGGTTGACAGTGGCTGCCAGTTATAATGCCGGGCAAGGTCGCATCAGCCAGGAACTGAACCGCCAGCAGGTGAGTAAAGCTACCGATTTATGGCTAGTTCCAGAAACATCCCGTTATATGTTCCGCATCCTTGCCATAAAGGAAGTGTTTAAGAATCCGTCCCGTTATGGTTTCCTTTTGAAAAGGGAGAACCTTTATCCGGTAATCCCTTCAACGGAGGTAAAGGTGGATTCAGCGATCACTAATTTGGTAACTTTTGCCAAGCAATACGGTTTAACTGTTTCGCAACTGCGTGAAGCGAATCCTTGGTTGCGAGAATATTCCTTACATAATAAAGGCCGCAAAATCTATACAATTTCCATTCCCGATACTGCTGCCTTGTATTACGATCCGAACAAAACAGCGGTGCACCGAAAGGAATGGGTGATTGATTGAGAGAACGAAAATTTGCAATGAAGAAGTAAAAAACAACTCGAATGATTCTTGTAATAAGGATGTGACCCTATTGATAAGAGTTAGTTAAGAGTATATATTATTTACTGTTCTCGAATTCCACTCTCCACATTTCGCCTGTATCTTTCCATAGAGAATTGATGGCAGAGTAGCTTTTTGCAGTGGCTCTTCTTTTTGTTGCTTTGTGTTATAGTTGTAAAAGAGCCATACGCTGCAATAAGCCCTTCCATTTTGTTTCGAAACGGAATCATACAAGTTGTCCAACTGATAGGGGCATTTTGTTATTGTATAATTCCCATTGGGGCGGTAACAATCCGCTTCAAGATCTTGAATAACTTTGGCACATTTATTTATCAATTCTTTATAACGGGATTAATCTTTATTACGTAAATATCCGTTATAGTATTCATCCGGTCTGGGTCCTCGGTGATTGATAACGCGAAGCCATGTTTCATCGAGTCAGGTGTATCCTCTAAGGGTGCCGGTATTCAGATCGAAATCAACAGAAGCTGAAACCTCATCTGATGGGTGGCTCATTTTTGCATTAGAATTCACATTTGGAGAGAAAGTCAGCCTAAGCAAGTTCTTTTCGCTATCGGCAAAATGCTTTTCTGAACGAAGTTGCTTATCTTCTTGTTCAAAAGTTGTATTGGTAAACTGGTGGAGAAGTCCTTTGCGGTTAATTTCGGACATATGTCTGATTAGTATGTCTTGTCCTTGTTCTAACGTATAAACTTCCTTTTCTGACTCTGACATGTTTTTCCATTCTTGAAAGCCGTCTTGTGCTGTAAAGGGAAGTATGCCGAAAAGGAAATTTAGAATGAATGTAAGATTAATTTGTTCCATTGTATATATAATTGTTATATAATTATTAATTCATCTATATTGCCTGACTGTATTGCCGGAATAGCACGTCTAATCTTTTCTACGGGCCAGTTCCACCACTGCAATTTCTGTAGCTTGATAATAACCTCACGACTGAACCGTTTACGGATTTCCGTTGCCGGGACTCCTCCGACAATCGTATAAGGTTCGATATCTTTTGTCACGACTGCCCTTGCACCGATAATAGCTCCATCGCCAATATGTACACCTGCCATAATTACTGCTTCAAATCCTATCCATACATCGTTGCCTATTACGATGTCGCCTTTGTTATCCCAAGCGGAAGCTACACCTACCTTATCCTGTCCCCAATCTTCATAAAATAGTGGGAACGTGTAAGTAGATAAGGATTTTAGTGTATGATTAGCGCAATTGAACAGGAACTTCGCTCCACAAGCAATGGAACAGAACTTACCGATTATTAGCCGTTCGTGATTAATGGGATAATGATACAATACGTTGTTGTGTTCGAACAAACGAGGGTCTGAAATAAAGTCATTGTAAATTGTGTAATCGCCAATCTCAATGGACGCATCTTTTACTACGGCGTTCAGATATATTGTTTGCATATCACCGGTGCGAGGGTATATTTTCTTCATCATAGCTTTCTTTTTTAGTATTGTTTATATTTGAGATAAATATCCTAAACGGATAATCCATAAGGATCCGATCTGGTGGATACTTACGATATAATAAGCCATGCTGCTTTTTTACAGCATAACGTTTTGTAAATGTGAATAGGAAATAATGATAAAACATTCGCAGGCAAACCTAAAATATAAGCTTGTCTATTGCTGAATAGCATTAATCGAAAGTGCCATTCACCTGGGTAGCTATATGCATAACTGCCATTTCATATTATTGAACAACGAGGTATTTCTTATTACTTTTACAAAGATAGTGCTTTTTCCACAACTTATATCCTCAGACTGTCAATTTCTTTCTGCAAAATATCAAGGAAATTGGCAGCATGGGCACCGTCCATCTGCGTATGGTGGAACTGGAAAGATACGGTCAGTGTTGTTTTGAACCATCTTCTGCGGTATTTACCCCATATCATGAACGGGTTGTTGAAGATTCCGCTGTACATTCCTACTGCGCCGTCGATGTCGAACTGCGCCAGTGCGGAGGTCCCGATGACCATACTGTCCGGTAGGTCGTGGTTCTCGCACGATTCGGTAACTTGACAGGTAAGTCGCAGATAATTGGTATTGAAAGTCGGTAAGTCTTCCGAAAAAGGAATGTCGCATGAGCTGACTTCTCCTTCCTTGTTGGCAACGATGGTATTGATGGCTATGCGGTCGTACTGAATTAGTTTGTCACCTACGGGAAGCAGATAGAATTCTTTTACTTGATTTGCCGCCCGTCCGATACACCAGCACATCAGCATATTGAACTTTAGGCCTCGCTTACGGCTAAGGCGAACAAGACGGGACACATTGAGCGTCTTGAAAAACGTGACCATTGGCATAGGAGCCTTCATCCACATCTCAAATGCGTACGCACGGGTGGTTTCTTGGGGATTTACTTCTTTCATCATCTTTATTTTACGGCAAAGTTACATCAAGAGGTTCATGCAGCATAGAAGAAAAAAGACATTTTGGAATGGAATCTTAGTTATGAGTTTCGGGCGAAGTCTTCCTTTCCTGTCAGATCGATTTCAGTGTACATGGAAAAGAGTTATCCGAAACAAATCCCCATCTTTCGTCCCTCCACAATCAAATCGTGGTCTTCGGGAACAAGCTTAAGTTTGCCTCCGACTTCTTCCAACGGTACAGAAGTGATGGCATCGCCGCAGAGAGAAACCATTCGTCCGAACCGGCCTGTAGCTATCAATTCTGTAGCATGACCACCCATGCGAGTTGCCAGATTGCGGTCGAAAGAAGTGGGACTACCGCCCCGTTGGATATATCCGAGAACCGTTTCGCGGGTTTCGAACCCCGTTTCATATTCTATTTCCTGGGCTATGTATTCGCCCGCCCGCTTTTTACCTTCAGGGTCTGTAGCGATACCTTCTCCCACTACTACAATACTGTAAGGTTTCCCTTTTTTCAAACGGTTCATGATGGTGTTGCCTATATTGTGTATATTGTACGGAAGTTCGGGAAGCAGGATTACGTCACCTCCTCCCGCCATGCCACTATATAAGGCTATCCATCCGGCTTTATGTCCCATTACTTCGATTACCATCACCCGCTTATGTGCGCTTGCCGTAGAGTGAAGTCGGTCAATGGCATCGGTGGCGATGCTTACAGCCGTATCGAAACCGAATGACAGGTCAGTGCCCCATACATCGTTGTCTATCGTTTTAGGAACGGAAACCACATTAATGCCCATTGCCGCCATTTTTGCTGCCGACTTCTGGGTTCCGTTTCCGCCGATACAGACTATACAATCTAATTGCATGCTATTTATATTTTTTGCTATAAGAGCTGGTTTGTCTTCGGATGTGGAAGAAGCCGGACGTTTCTTGAACGGTTTTTCGCGTGAGGTCCCTAAAATGGTGCCTCCCAAGTTAAGAAGTCCCGACATCGACTTTTCCGTAAGAGGTTCCATATCATTATCAATCAGCCCCTGAAAACCGCTATGGATACCATATACTTCCATCCCGTAATGGTTGATGGCTGTTTTACATACGCCACGGATAGTGGCATTAATTCCGGGACAATCGCCTCCTGAAGTTAATATTCCGATTCTCATGCTTTTAGTGTATTTTTTATGTATACGTTAAAACTTTGCGTAAAGATAGGTATTTTCAAAACTTTGCGCTACTTTTGCCTCATAAAAGAACTTTAGAGTTACAATAAAATTAAGATGAATTCTACCCGATTAATAGGAAAACTATTTGTTCCCCGTCAGAAAGCTATTGATTCATATGCAGTTAAACCTGCGGAAATTCAACATAAAGTGTTTCGTCATCTTATTACGAAAGCGGCGGATACCGAGTGGGGCGTGCATCATAACTATGCCCAGATACAAAATTATGAAGAGTATCGGCAACAAGTTCCTGTGCAGACGTATGATGATATAAAACCTTATGTAGAGCGTATGCGCCATGGCGAGAGCGATGTGTTGTGGCCAGGAAAAATAGGTTGGTATGCCAAATCCTCCGGCACGACGAATGATAAGAGTAAATTTATTCCTGTCAGTAAGGAAGGTTTGCACGATGTACATTATGCCGGTGGAGCCGATTGCGTGGCCTCTTATTTACGTAATTATCCGGAGAGTCGCTTCTTTTCGGGAAAAGGACTGATTCTTGGCGGTAGCCATGCGCCTAACTATAATCTGAAAGACAGTTTGGTAGGCGATTTATCTGCTATCTTGATCCAGAACGTTAGTCCGCTGGTGAATTTTATCAGGGTGCCGAGTAAGCAAATTGCTTTGTTGAGCGACTTTGAGGAAAAGATGGAGAAAATTGCTCGTAGTACGATAAATGTGAATGTGACAAATCTTTCGGGGGTGCCCTCGTGGATGTTGGCTGTGCTGAAACGGGTGTTGGAGATTACAGGTAAAACCGGATTGGAGGAGGTTTGGCCCAATCTGGAAGTCTTCTTTCATGGCGGTATTAGTTTCGTGCCTTATCGTGAACTCTACAAGCAGTTAATTTGTAGCGATAAGATGCATTATGTGGAAACCTATAATGCGAGTGAAGGATTCTTCGGTGTGCAAACCGATCCGACCACTTCTTCCATGACACTGATGATTGATTATGGGGTTTTCTATGAATTCATGCCGATGGAGGAATTCGGCAAGGATAATCCGCAAGTCGTTCCGCTTGAAGGAGTGGAACTGAATAAAAATTATGCCATGCTGATTAGCACTACATGTGGCTTATGGCGATATATGATTGGCGATACGGTGAAGTTTACCAACAAAAAGCCTTATCAGTTTGTTATAACGGGTAGAACCAAGCATTATATCAATGCATTTGGGGAAGAACTTATTGTGGATAACGCCGAGAAAGGTCTGGCTCGTGCTTGTGCTGAGACGGGTGCTCATGTGCTTGATTATACAGCTGCTCCGGTGTTTATGGACGCCAATGCCAAATGTCGTCACCAGTGGTTGATAGAGTTCGAGAAGAAACCCGATTCTCTGGCTCATTTTGCTGATGTGCTCGATAAAGCGTTACAAGAGATTAATTCCGATTATGAGGCGAAACGTTATAAGAACGTTACGTTGCAACCTTTGGAAGTGATTCCGGCACGGGTGAATTTATTCCACGACTGGCTGAAGAATAAAGGCAAGTTGGGTGGACAGCATAAGGTACCTCGTTTGAGCAATACGCGTGAATACATGGATGAACTGATTCTTTTGAATAATGAAGAGTAAAGAAAGAAGTTTGTTTCGCTTGGAATATAAAGACGAAGATAAAAGAGTTGGCAGCTTGCATGCAGGCTTAGGATTTAAATCTTATTAAATGGATAATTGAAAAAAGAAATGCTTCGACGGACTAACCAACTAATAGGCATCAATTGATAGGATGTTCTGTTGGAATACATATCCGAAGGATAATTTTCAATTAAAGAAAAATAATATGGATAGAAAGAGGCTTATTAAAAAGTGGACGGGAGGAATCGTATTTGTTCTTCTTATCGTGTTGTACTCTTGCGCCAGCATCGGTACACCGGATGGAGGCATGTATGATGAAACACCGCCAAAGGTGATAAAAACCTCGCCCGCGCCATATGCGGTAAACAGCAAGAATAAGAAAATATCTATCGAGTTCGACGAGTATATAAAGCTGGAAAAAGCTAATGAGAAAGTAGTGGTATCTCCTCCTCAGCTCGAAGCGCCTGAAATAAAGGTAAGTGGTAAGAAAGTAGAGGTGGAGTTGATGGATACACTTAAAGCAAATACTACCTATACGATAGATTTTTCTGATGCTATAGTCGACAATAATGAAGGAAACCCTTTGGGTGATTTCGCTTTTACGTTCTCTACGGGTGAGGCAATTGATACTTTGCAGGTTTCTGGAACAGTATTAGATGCTTCAAATTTGGAACCGGTAAAGGGCATGTTGGTAGGATTGTATTCTAATTTGGCCGATTCGGCTTTTGTCACGTTGCCTTTCGAAAGAGTGGCCCGTACGGATAGCAAAGGACGATTTACTATTCGTGGAATTGCTCCCGGGACTTATCATATCTATGGGCTCATGGACATTAACCAAAATTTTATTTTTGATCAGAAGACGGAAATGATTGCGTTTACCGATGAGATGATTGTACCTACTTCTGAACTGGCCATAAAACCTGATACCATATGGAAGGACACGCTTACTATCGATACCGTCAAGCAGGTACAGTATACTCATTTTATGCCGGATAATATTGTGTTACGGGCTTTTAAAGAAGCTCCCGTTACCCGGTATATGGTGAAGAACGAGCGGTTATTGCCTCCCAAATTTTCTTTCTATTTCTCCGTTCCGGCAGATACGTTGCCTACCGTAGAGGGATTGAACTTCGACGAGAGGAACGCATTTATAATAGAACATAGTCTGCATAATGATACGGTCCACTATTGGATTAAAGATTCATTGGTATATAATCTTGATACACTGGCTATAAAAGTTTCTTATCTTTTTACCGATACGTTAGGGAAGTTGGTTCCTCGTACGGATACTTTGGAATTGGCAGCGAAGACAAACCGTGCCAAGTTGAAAAAAGAGGCGGAGCAGAAACTGGAAGACTGGAAGAAAGAGCTGAAAAAGAAAAAGAGAAAGGGGGAAATGAATGATACGTTGCCACCTGTTGAATTCCTTAAAGTGAAGGTGGATGCTCCTTCGGCATTTGATTTGACGCGGAATGTAACTATCGATTTTGAGGAACCTCTGAGTGTATTCGATACTGCGGCAATTCATTTGATGCAGAAAGTGGATACGCTTTGGCACGATATTCCCTACGAAATAGAAAAAAATGAGCGTACCAACCGCAACTATACACTTTATGCCGAATGGCGTCCGGAGCAGGAATATAAATTAGTTATTGACTCCTTGGCATTTACAGGATTATATGGAGCCTTTTCCGATAAAATAGAGCAAACTATGAAAGTACGTTCGTTGGATGAATATAGCGCTTTATTCTTAAATATTCCGAAAGCGGACTCATCTGCGGTCGTAGAGGTGCTGAATGCGCAGGACGTTCCTGTGCGCCAAGCGAAGGTAGTGAACGGAAGAGCTGATATCTATTTCCTGCAACCGGGTAAATATTACCTTCGTCTGTTCAATGACCACAATGGAAACGGGGTGTGGGATACTGGACTGTATGCCGACAAACGTCAGGCTGAAGAGGTTTATTATTATCCTCAACCTTTGGAACTCAAAGCTATGTGGGAGGTAGAGCAGGATTGGAATCTGGATGCTGTGCCTGTTGAAAAACAAAAACCGATAGATATTACAAAACAAAAACCTGAAGCGGAAAAGAAAACGGCAAAAAGCCGTAATGAAGAACGTATGAGGGAAAAGAATCGATAATGAGAAAATTTGTCTGGATTATATTAATAGGCGCTCTTTGTTGTGCATATTCTTTTGCACAGTGTGCTACGGAGAATCTGGCTATAAAGGCTGGTGAGAAGTTGACGTACGATCTCCATTTTAATTGGAAATTTGTTTGGGTAAAGGCTGGTACGGCTTACATGCATACCACTTCTACCGTTTATAATTCTAAGCCTGCTTTGCGGACTTTTTTGCAAACGAAGGGAAACAAAAGATCCGATTTCTTTTTTACGATGCGCGACACGCTAGAAGCTGTCATGTCGGAGGATTTAGTGCCTTATTATTTTCGCAAAGGAGCTGAAGAAGGAAAGCGTTATACTTTGGATGAGATTGTGTTTTCATATTCCAACGGATTGAGTCATATCAAGCAAAGTCGGCATCGTCGTGGAAAGGAACCGGTATTCTCCGAATTTACAGATAGCCGTTGTATTTATGATATGTTAAGCTTATTAGCTAGAGCTCGTTCGTTTGATATTTCGCATATGAAAGTAGGTGAAAAGTTAGTCTTTCCTATGGCTACCGGCACGAAAGTGGAAAATCAAACTCTGATTTACAGAGGCAAAGAAAATTTTAAAGCCGGTGATGGTACAGTATATCGTTGTTTGGTTTTTTCTTTAGTAGAATATAAAGGAGAGAAGAAAAAAGAGAAAGAGGTGATTACTTTCTATGTGACTGATGATGCTAATCACCTTCCTGTACGTTTGGATATGTATCTGAATTTTGGTAGCGCGAAGGCTTTTCTGACTCATGTTTCGGGAAATCGATATCCGCTCACTTCCATTGTGAAAAAAAAATAGGATTCGCAAATCAGGGTCGCTTAGGCAACTATCTCCAATAAAAACTTATGTGAATGTTATTTGGCTAATCAATTCTAAAGTAAATTGAGATATGGCCAACCGACAGAATGGAAAGCTTCCAAGGGGATAGGTGAAGCGTTGCAGGAAACGATGTCTGAACCTTTGGCTTTGAAAAGTGTCAAAGAAACAAGGGAATATTATCTGGGAACTATAGGAGAAAGGTAACCGGCTCTGGACTTTATACTGAAAAATGAAAAGGGAGAGTCTGTTTCTTTAAGTGATTTGAAAGGGAAGATTGTTTATCTGGACTTTTAGAGTGAGGGGTGTAGACCCTGTGTTCAGGAGTTCGCTTTGCAAGAGGTTTTGCATCGGAAATACGATGCTTATAATGGGCAAATTACTTATGTCTATATTTGTGTAGGAAACACGGAAAAAAGGTGGAAAGAGAGGCTTGGTAGGTATGGGTGAAAAGGTATTTTGCTTCATGCGCGGTCTCAGGAAGGCAGAGGTATTGCATCTTATCAATCCAATTCGTTCCCGTTTTATGTATTGATCGATAAGGAGGGAAGAATCGTAGAATATAGTACGCTTCGTCTTTCAAACTTGATTGATTCCCGCCTAATATTTTAGAGCGATTGTTGAAAAAGGAGCATTGATATGTAAAAGCACTCATACGGAGATTTTTCTTGAATAAATGAATAATGGTAGCCTTCAAAAAAAGTAGGTAATAGCTTGACTTTATGGCTGACGCGGTCTTGTCAGTACGCTAATCGAGTGCTCGTATAGTCCGGAAGGGAGGGGAAAGTAAGATCCCGGCATTAGACCTACCTAACTAATAGGATTACTTATTGTTTATTAATTAATCGTTGTTTCTTTATATAAAGATTCAACATCCAAGTGTGAAACAAGGCCGTTTATTTATTGGTCCCAAGACCGACAAGTATGTTTCGTCCCCACACTTTTATATCAGAAACCAGATAGTTCCATAGGTGTCAGATCCCGTATTCGCAATAATGGTTCATTGTCTGATCCGGTTAGTTATACTAAAGTAACGGGATTAGACAAGTATAGCTAATGGCAAGTGCTACGCCTATCACTTGCCGAGCCGTAGGCGTAGCACTTGTAGTAGCCGTAGGCTTGTGGCTCAGGAAGCCGTAGGCCTGTCATTTAGGTTAGCTGTAAACAAGTCGTGAAAATAAAAGAACGTCATTTCTTCCTCTCGGGAGTGTCATTTGACAAGGTTAAAGATGGCATTTAGGAAGGGTAAATACGTCACTTGGCATGGCTAACTATGGCATTTAGCAAGACAAAACACCTCACTTTGCAGTGCTAAACAGGATATTTGCCGGATGCAAATCCTCACATCCTACCACTTTTTCCTTTTTCTATAAGATGTTTGCTTCTCCCTTATTTCATTCTGTCATAGTAAGACTCAACCCTCTACAGCTCAGTGAATTGCTGTGACACATCCAAGGTTTCACGTTTGTTTCGTTGTGAGACCGTTTCGGGAAGCACCGAAAACGATTCCTTTCATCTGAAACCCCGATTCCGACAGGTGTTTCGGGTGAAAGGAATGATTATTCAGGCTCCTTTTTCATGGCCATTTCGCCGCATCGGCGTGAGGTGGAAAGAACCTTCACGGAGGATGAAAAGAGCTTGTGAAAGGGAGACGAAGTGAAATCTCCTGAGAAACGTGAAACCTCCTGCGAAACGTGAAACCTCCTGCGAAACGTGAAACCAACCTATCCTTCACCTAAAACGCCCCATTCCATCGAAGAAACCGGTAATAGGAGGAACATTGAAAACAGTTTTTGATAAGATATTTTCTATGGTCTACTTCCGATGAACCTAATATTTTTATCGCAGCTATACTTTGGTAGATTCGATAAGGGTAAAGTTAACACTAAGGTGTTCAGGTTTCAGTCTATAGGCGTTTCGGTCTCCAATTCTCCCGTGAACGAAATGGAGTCTTTGTTTGTCGGGCGCACATCTATGTTCGCGGATCCGTTTGAATATATCGTTACATAATAGGTATAACTATCTTCTTCGTTGCGTACATCGAATTGGATGCGAACTCTTCCCTTTTTATCTTTCTTGCTTTCGTATTGGTTTATCGGTGCGTCGAAGATCAATCCCTTACCGCCTCCGTAAGGTGCTCGGTGGGCGACACCGAAATAAGGTAAGTACGAAAAGAGAGAATCGTTCCGTACTTCGATGGAGTAGTTAGACGTCGCCGCATGTCCGTTTCCACGTTGAGGCAGCACGTAGTTTACACTTATTTTGTACCGTTTGGTTTCGATGGCTTTCTGTATTTTGCGTTCCATACGCGCCTCTTTTTCTTTGCGCCTCTGAGCGGAAGCAGGCAATACGGCACAGAGTGCGAGTAGGCAGACGAGTGTTGTCCGGAGGATTCGAGTTGTTTTCATACGCTTGGAATTTTAGTTTTTGTAAACGGTTTCAGATTCTTACGGTGACTAAGATAAGTTATAGTATTGATTTTATGAGTTAAAAAAAGGCTAAATTGTATTAAGAGCCATATCAAACTCTATTATTGAGTTATGATAGGGCTCTTTTTAGGGTTGATGAGAGGGTAGCCTGATTTCAGATGAAAAGTTCGTCATTCCTGAACTTGAGTTTTCATACCCTCCTTTTCATTGCTGATAAATGTATAATGGTTTTAAATTAAAAGTTCCTTTTCTCTAAAATTGAGTTTCGGCACACTCTCGTTCCGAAAGGATTGTTTTCCGTTTCTTCTAATGGTTTTCTTTGTCGGCTTGAATGAATTCAAGTAACCTGTCCACAGCTTCTTCGGCAGGGATATTTTTCTCGATACACTCTTTTTTCTTGTACAGACTGACTTTACCGCGACCAGCCCCTACATAGCCGTAGTCGGCATCGGCCATTTCGCCCGGACCGTTTACAATGCATCCCATTACGCCAATCTTTAATCCCTTCAGATGAGCAGTGGCTTTTTTGATGCGAGCCAGTATGGTCTGCAAGTCGAACAGGGTACGGCCGCAC
>UMKF01012614.1_pt1 | contig 12724 bp, 13 predicted proteins | sample 1966251 | NCBI WGS metagenome assembly UMKF01 (sample SAMEA4836171, study PRJEB28245) | human gut metagenome | biome: gut microbiome; material: fecal sample | place: Denmark | collected 2008
TTATTAAATTGTTTGGAGCGTATTATTATAATACATATCTTTGCACCCGCTTTCAAGAAGTAAGGGCGTTTAGCTCAGCTGGTTCAGAGCATCTGCCTTACAAGCAGAGGGTCGGCGGTTCGAATCCGTCAACGCCCACAAAAAGTTCCTTTTTTGATTCGAGTAGGGTCGGAAAAAGGAACTTTTTTTATTTCATTTATGGTAGTAGCCGTTTTTAATTAAACTTTTTGGTATTTAAAGCTGTTTACTTCCACAAAAAGAGCTAATTTTGCAATTGATTAATTTGATTTATAATATGGGGCTTGATTTACTCACGGCAATATCACCGGTTGATGGTCGTTACAGAGGCAAAACAGAAGCGCTGGCTTCTTATTTTTCAGAGTTTGCACTGATTAAATACAGAGTGCAGGTAGAAATTGAATACTTTATTACTTTATGTGAGCTGCCTTTGCCGCAGTTGAAAGGTATCGATAAGGGTATTTTCGAATCTTTGCGTGCTATTTATCGGGACTTCACCGAGGCTGATGCGGCACGTGTAAAAGAGATTGAGAGTGTGACAAACCACGATGTAAAAGCGGTTGAATATTTTATAAAAGAGCAGTTTGATAAATTAGGAGGTTTGGAAGCATATAAGGAATTCATTCATTTCGGCCTGACTTCCCAAGATATAAATAATACTTCTGTTCCTTTGTCGATAAAAGACGCCTTGAATGAAGTTTATTATCCGCAGATTGAAGAACTTATTGCTCAACTGCGTGTTTATGCCGAAGAGTGGAAAGATATTCCGATGCTTGCCAAGACGCATGGTCAGCCTGCATCACCCACCCGTTTGGGAAAAGAAATCATGGTATTTATTTACCGTTTGGAACGTCAGTTGATTGTTCTGAAATCTTGTCCGATTACTGCGAAATTTGGTGGCGCAACGGGTAACTATAATGCACATCATGTGGCTTATCCGGAATATGACTGGAAAGCATTTGGAAATAAATTTGTAGCCGAAAAGCTCGGATTGGAGCGGGAAGAATATACTACCCAGATTTCTAATTATGACAATTTGGGTGCTGTTTTCGATGCCATGAAACGTATTAATACTATTATGGTGGATATGAATCGGGACTTCTGGCAATACATTTCTATGGAGTATTTCAAACAAAAAATTAAAGCCGGTGAAGTAGGTTCCAGTGCGATGCCCCACAAGGTGAATCCGATTGATTTTGAAAATGCGGAAGGAAACTTGGGTGTTGCCAATGCTTTGTTGGAACACCTCTCTACGAAGCTGCCGGTATCTCGTTTGCAAAGAGACTTGACTGATTCTACGGTGCTGCGGAATGTTGGCGTTCCTTTCGGACATATTATAATTGCCATTCAAAGTTCGTTGAAAGGCTTGCGTAAACTGTTGCTCAACGAACCCGCCATATATCATGATCTGGATAATTGCTGGAGTGTAGTGGCGGAGGCTATTCAGACTATTTTGCGTCGGGAAGCTTATCCGCATCCTTATGAAGCGTTGAAAGCCTTGACAAGAACCAATCAGGCGATTACGGAAGCTTCTATTAAAGATTTTATTGAACAATTAAACGTTAGCGAGGAAATTAAAAAAGAATTGCGGGTTATTACTCCGCATACATATACAGGTATGTAAAACCAGCCCGCGAGGGCAAAGTATTAATTTTTTAAAGGTAGAAATATGAGTACAGACCATGAAAATTGGCAGGATAATTCTGATGAGAATCAGAGTTCTGACCGCGAAGTGAATCCTTCGTATAACAAAGAAAACAAATTTAACCGTACTTCGAATTATAACCGTGACGAACGTTCGTCTTTTAGTAGGGAAGGAAATGAAGATCGTCCCTATCGTTCGTCGTTCAATCGGAATAATACGGAACGTGGAAATAATTACACTCGTGGCGATCGTCCGCAGCGTCCCCGCTTTAATCGCTCGGTAGCAGGAAGTGAGCGGGTTAGCTATAATCGTGAAGAGCGCAATTCATTCAATCGTGAGGATCGCCCCTCTTATAACAGGGAGGGCAGTGAAGGCCGTCCGTATCGTGCATCGTATAATCGGGAAGACGGAGAACGTCGCTCTTACCGTCCTTCATTCAATCGGGAAGGAGGAGAACGCCCTAACAATTATAATAGAGGAGAACGTCCGCAACGTAATTATAATTCTTATAATAATGAGGAGCGTCCGCGTATACGCCGTGCGAATACAAGTGGCTACAGCAATAATAATTATGGTAATAATAGCTATGGAAGCGGATATAACCGGGGAGAAGGAGGTGAACGTTCTCGCTACAACTCTTATGACAACCGCCGTCCTCAGGGAGGAGGCTTCCGTCCGCGTCGAACCGAAGGATACGATCCGAATGCAAAGTATAGTAAGAAGAAACAAATAGAATATAAAGAAATTCTGGCAGATCCGGATGAACCGATCCGTTTAAATAAATATCTGGCTAATGCGGGTGTTTGCTCTCGTAGAGAAGCCGATGAATTTATTACAGCGGGAGTCGTTTCGGTAAATGGGGAAGTGGTTACGGAATTGGGAACAAAAGTGAAACGCAGTGATAATGTGACTTTCCATAATGAACCTGTAAGTATAGAACGCAAAGTGTATGTGTTGTTGAACAAACCCAAAGATTGTGTTACTACTTCGGATGATCCGCAGGAACGTAAAACAGTAATGGACTTTGTAAAAGGCGCTTGTAAAGAGCGTATTTATCCCGTGGGCCGTTTGGACCGGAATACGACGGGAGTCTTATTATTGACTAATGATGGCGATTTGGCTTCTAAATTGACGCATCCCAAATATCTGAAGAAAAAGATTTATCACGTACATTGTGATAAGAATGTGACGAAGGGAGATATGGAGCAGATTGCAGCCGGCATTACTTTGGATGACGGTGAGATTCATGCAGATGAAATCAGTTATGTCTCTGAAGATAAATCGGAGGTAGGCATTGAAATTCATTCCGGAAAGAATCGTATTGTACGGCGTATTTTCGAATCGTTGGGATACCGGGTCATTAAATTAGACCGCGTATTTTTTGCCGGATTGACCAAGAAGAATTTGCGTCGCGGTCAATGGAGATATTTAACGGAGAAAGAAGTAAACATGCTTCGCATGGGAGCTTTTGAATAAATAAATATACACAAACATATATGGAAAAAATTCGTAGAACAAAGATTGTTGACCTTTTGAAACGTACCGATTTTGGTGCGACGGTTAATGTTAAAGGATGGGTTCGTACCCGTCGTGGTAGCAAACAAGTGAATTTTATCGCTTTGAATGATGGTTCTACAATAAATAATGTGCAGATTGTTGTGGATGTGGCAAACTTCGATGAGGAATTGCTGAAGCTAGTCACAACGGGAGCCTGCTTAAGTGTTAACGGCGTCCTGACAGAGTCGGTGGGAGCCGGTCAGAAGGCTGAGATTCATGCGAAAGAAATAGAAGTGCTGGGTGTATGCGACAATACATATCCTTTACAAAAGAAAGGCCACTCTATGGAATTCTTACGTGAAATCGCTCATTTGCGTCCGCGTACAAATACCTTTGGCGCTGTGTTCCGTATTCGTCATAACATGGCTATAGCAATTCATAAGTTTTTCCATGAAAGAGGATTCTTTTATTTTCATACTCCGTTGATTACCGCCTCGGACTGCGAAGGTGCCGGACAAATGTTTCAGGTTACAACGCTGAATCTGTATGATTTGAAAAAAGACGAAAAGGGTTCGATAATCTATGATGACGATTTCTTTGGTAAGCAAGCTAGCCTGACCGTTTCCGGACAATTGGAAGGAGAACTGGCTGCTACGGCTTTAGGAGCTATCTATACGTTCGGACCTACTTTCCGTGCAGAAAACTCTAATACACCCCGCCATTTGGCCGAATTCTGGATGATAGAACCGGAAGTCGCTTTCAATGATATCACAGACAACATGGATTTGGCTGAGGATTTTATTAAGTATTGTGTGCGGTGGGCACTTGAAAACTGTTATGATGATGTGAAGTTCCTGAACGATATGTTCGATAAAGAATTGATAGAACGTCTTCAAGGTGTATTGAAGGAAAGCTTTGTGCGTCTGCCTTATACCGAAGGTATCAAAATCTTGGAGGAGGCTGTTGCCCAAGGTCATAAGTTTGAGTTCCCAGTATATTGGGGCGTCGACTTAGCTTCGGAGCACGAACGTTATTTGGTAGAGGAACATTTTAAACGTCCTGTAATTCTGACGGATTATCCGAAAGAGATCAAAGCGTTCTATATGAAACAGAACGAGGATGGCAAAACTGTACGTGCGATGGATGTATTGTTCCCCAAGATTGGAGAAATTATCGGAGGCTCGGAACGTGAAGCTGATTATGATAAACTGATAAACCGTATTAAAGAACTCGATATCCCAATGAAAGATATGTGGTGGTATTTGGATACCCGTAAGTTCGGCACTTGTCCTCACTCCGGATTCGGTTTAGGTTTTGAACGTCTGCTGTTGTTTGTAACCGGAATGACGAATATTCGCGATGTAATACCATTCCCGCGTACACCTCGTAACGCAGAATTTTAAAGATTTACATAACGATTCTGATATCCCGTGCATTCGCCTGGCTTGTCTAATGGATAGCCTACGATGGATGCACGGGATTTTTTTGTAAAATTTGCCATAAAAAGAGGATAAAATGATAGGTTTATTCAGAAAATTTTATAATCTTTGTAAAGTACTTTAAATATAATCATTATGAGAAACTGCGTTAAATATCTCTTGTGGGCGGTCATGTTACTGTTGGCAAGTAATGTCTATGGGCAGAGTCGTGATTTTATCACTCCGTCTGTCAATAATTTAAAGGGAATTTGGCAAATGCATTTTTATGTATCGGGCTCTCCGAATATTCCCGGAACCCTTAAAGCCGGAAATACATTTAAGATTCTGAGTGAAGACGGGTATGTAACCAATTTTACTGTGATTCCGAATAAAGGAGCTATCATTACGGGTTTTGGTACTTATGAACAGCTTTCCGATAAAGCCTATAAGGAATATATGATTAAAAACATTCACCTGCCTATGTTGGATGGAAGAGATTATATAATGGAATACGAATTGAAGGATAACGGCAAGTTGATAGTGCTTAAATTTTATATAGATAAAGATAAAAACGGTAATATATTGGATGCATGGTATTATGAAACTTGGAAAAAAGTAGAGATGCCATTGGAATATCCGAAAGATTTGGTTCGATAACCGTTATTTCCCCGTCAAGTGGAAAGAAAATGACGAATGTTTAAATACTTTGTTTGTTATCCGAAATATGTATTAACGCAAGCTTTTGCAGATTCAGAAAAATAGATGTCTGCGAAAACTTGCGTTAATTTGCGTTTTGCAGAGACTGTTGAATCCGCTTATGTAACCTTTTCTCTGCTAAATTTTTATAGGATTTGTTTGCTAATTAAAAGAAAACCCGTACCTTTGCAAGCCGATTATTATCAAAAAGTGATAAAAGTTTAGTTTTTAGCGTGTTAATAGTCCATAGTCCGGGACGGTTAGGAGCGCTAAGCAAATGTTTTTTAGTAGTTAACAATTTAAAAAGAAATTAAGAGTGGATACTTTAAGTTACAAGACCATTTCTGCAAACAAAGTAACAGCAACCAAAGAATGGGTTGTTGTAGACGCTACCGACCAGGTGTTAGGCCGTCTCGGTGCGAAAGTTGCGAAACTGTTGAGAGGAAAGTATAAACCAAACTTTACCCCTCATGTTGATTGTGGCGATAATGTTATCATTATCAATGCCGACAAAGTAAAATTAACCGGAAACAAATGGAACGACAGAATCTATTTGAACTATACAGGCTATCCTGGTGGTCAGAAAGAAATTACTCCTGCTCGTTTGATGGCTAAGCCTAACGGTGAGGAAAAATTATTGAAGAGAGTCGTTAAGGGCATGCTTCCTAAAAATCGTCTGGGAGCTAAACAACTTGGCAACCTTTATGTTTACGCTGGTAGCGAACATAAACATCAAGCTCAGAGCCCGAAATCAATTGATATAAACTTACTTAAATAATAAAGAATGGAAGTAGTAAATGCATTAGGCAGACGTAAACGCGCCGTAGCACGCGTATTCGTAAGCGAAGGTACAGGAAAGATTACTATTAACAAGAGAGACCTTGCAGAGTACTTTCCATCAACTATTCTTCAGTATGTAGTAAAGCAGCCGTTGAATAAACTGGAAGTTGCAGAAAAATATGATATCAAGGTAAATCTTTACGGAGGAGGTTTTACAGGTCAGTCTCAGGCTTTGCGTTTGGCAATTTCCCGTGCGCTGGTTAAAATCAATCCTGAAGATAAAGCCGCTCTTCGCAGCGAAGGATTCATGACTCGTGATTCACGTTCTGTTGAGCGTAAGAAACCGGGACGTCCGAAAGCACGTAAAAGATTCCAGTTCAGTAAACGTTAAGAGTTGGACTCAACTGATAGAGCGTTTAGTATCTAAACTGTCGAGATTCTTATATAGACTACCCGATGGTTGGTGAAAACAAAAAAGAATGTAAACGATTTAAAGAATAAAACAATGTCAAGAACAACATTTGATACATTATTGGAAGCTGGCTGCCATTTCGGACACCTTAAAAGAAAATGGAATCCTGCCATGGCTCCTTATATTTTCATGGAACGCAATGGTATTCATATCATTGACCTCCATAAAACAGTTGCTAAAGTAGATGAAGCTGCCGATGCACTGAAACAAATTGCAAAATCAGGAAAGAAAGTCCTGTTTGTTGCTACTAAGAAACAAGCTAAACAAGTGGTGGCCGACAAAGCCGCTTCTGTAAATATGCCTTATGTAATCGAGCGTTGGCCGGGTGGTATGTTAACTAACTTCCCGACTATTCGTAAGGCTGTGAAGAAAATGGCTACTATCGATAAATTGACTAACGATGGTACTTATTCGAATCTTTCAAAAAGAGAAATCCTTCAGATATCTCGTCAACGTGCTAAATTAGACAAGAACCTTGGTTCTATAGCTGATTTGACTCGTCTTCCGTCTGCATTATTCGTGATAGACGTTATGAAAGAAAATATTGCCGTTCGCGAAGCTAACCGTTTGGGTATTCCTGTGTTTGCTATTGTAGATACAAACTCAGATCCTTCAAATGTGGATTTTGTTATCCCTGCAAATGACGATGCTACGAAATCGGTAGAAGTAATTCTCGATGCATGTTGTGCTGCAATTGCTGAAGGTTTGGAAGAAAGAAAAGCTGAAAAAGTAGATATGGAAGCTGCCGGAGAGGCTGCTCCTGCTAAGTCTAAAAGAAAAGGCGCTGCCAAAGCAAGACTTGATAAGTCTGCTGAAGAAGCCATCAATGCTGCGAAGGCTGCCGCTTTCTTGAAAGAGGACGAAGAAGCTTAATTATATAATTGAGAGTTGAGAATTGAAAGTGGAGAGTTAGGCGGTAAACTTAGTTCTCATTTCCAACTCTCAGCTCTCAATTTTTTTAATACGATTTTAATCACTAATAAATAAATACAATTATGGCTGTAAGTATGGCTGATATAACCAAGCTTCGTAAAATGACCGGAGCTGGTATGATGGATTGCAAAAATGCATTGACTGATGCAGAAGGCGATTTTGACAAGGCAATGAAAATTATCCGTGAGAAGGGACAGGCAGTTGCTGCAAAACGTTCTGACCGTGACGCTTCTGAAGGTTGTGTATTGGCTAAAGCTGAAAAGGATTTTGGCGCAATCATCGCTTTGAAGTGTGAAACGGATTTCGTTGCTAAAAACGAAGATTTTGTGAAATTGGCTCGGGCAATCTTGGATGCTGCCATAGCAAATAAGTGCAAGTCATTGGATGAAGTGAAGGCTCTTCCTATGGGTGATTCTACGGTAGCTCAAGCTGTGATTGACCGTAGCGGTATCACGGGTGAGAAGATGGAGTTGGATGGTTATAAGTTTATTGAAGGCGAAAACATTGCTGTTTACGATCATATGAACCGTCACATCCTTTGTACAATGGTTCAAACGAATCTTCCTGCTCAGGAGCAAGCTCATGAAGTAGCTATGCAGGTTGCTGCTATGAATCCGATGGCTTTGGATGAGGCAAGTGTGCCGCAGGAAGTGAGAGACAACGAATTCAATGTTGCTGTTGAGAAAACTAAAGAAGAACAAGTAAAGAAGGCCGTAGATAATGCTTTGAGGAAAGCTGGATTCAATATTTATATTTCAGAGACCGAAGAACACTTGAATGAGGGTATCATGAAAGGATTGATTACAGAAGCTCAAGCTGACGAGATCCGTGCGGTGAAGGCTAAAGTAACGAAAGAAAAACTTGCAAACTTACCGGAACAGATGATTCTGAATATTGCAAACGGACGTATGGCTAAATTTTACAAAGAAGTTTGTTTGCTGAGGCAGGAATATATTCAAGATGCTAAGATGTCGGTAGCTGCCTACTTGAAATCTGTAAATAAGGATTTAACTGTAGTAGCATTCAGACGTTTTACTTTAAGAGCTGAATAAAAGACTTCGAAAGTAGTATATAAATCAGTGAAAGGTCGTTGGACGAAGGTTCGGCGGCCTTTTTTCTTGTATCTTGGGAGAAACTCAAGATGGATATTATAAAGTTTAGTTTTTTATAAGAGAGGTTTCTGGGATATGCATCATTCATTTTTGGGATTTGTCCTATTGTTTGTCGGAATGAATGTTCATAGATCGAAAGAGAGAATCTTCTTTATCGGCACTATATTCCGTAACTGCGGAGATAACATACATATAAGGAATATTCAGTTATAGAATCCCAAGTGTGGAAATAAGATCATCGTTTTGGGATTCTATATTTGTATGTAGGCTCACGTATAAGTGTAATTACTTTGTCCGTACATATCCTTCTTTCTTTAGCAATTCAATTACTTTTGTTTTTAAGTCGCCTTGTATGAGAATTTCGCCGTCTTTGGCCGAACCTCCTACGCCGCATTTGCTTTTCAGTAACTTGCCCAATTCCTTTAAATCTTCTTCGTTGCCGACAAAACCGGTGACAAGGGTAACTACCTTTCCGCCACGGTTCTTTTTTTCGATATTAATACGCAGATTTTGTTTCTCTTTCGGAAGTGTTGCTGTGGTCTCTGTATCTTCTGTGTCATAATGAAAATCAGGATTGGTAGAATAAACCACATTCAACCGTTCTTTCCAGTCGTTTTGTTTCATAAGGCTTTTTCAATGTATTGTTCGCAAATGTAGATAAAATCCATGAGATTTTATACCGACAGGATATAAAAACGATTTCTTTATAAAGGAAAGATGACAGAAAACGAATAATGGAACATTACGCACCTAATAAGAGACAATACGTTGATATCTAGCTGGCAAACTCATAAAAATGAAGCGGATTCCTTCAAGGAGATGAGTGAAATTGAAGAAATTATCAGTAAATCATGATAAATATACCTATCATTATGCTATAGCTGGAAATAGTATTAAAATGATTCTTATAGCGGATACATATTCATATATATATGTTCGGAAAGTATGCACATAATAAAACTATAGTTTCTCATTGTTTGTTATAAAGGATGTAAAGTATTGTATCCTATAATTATTCTTTTTCTCCACAAAGTTGGCTTTTTCAAAAAAAACAGTAATTTTGCAACTATCATAATGTGTGAGTATGAGTATTCGTTCACGAAAAGATACGGACAAAGTGCCGGAACCAACACTGAGAAGGCTTCCGTGGTATCTTTCCAACGTTAAGTTGATGAAAGAGAAAGGGGAGCATTATGTTTCTTCCACTCAAATTTCCAAAGAAATAAATATCGATTCATCGCAGATAGCCAAGGATTTGTCATATGTGAATATTTCGGGGCGTACACGGGTAGGATATGATGTGGATGAGCTGATTAATGTGCTCGAAAGTTTTCTTGGTTTCACTAATATGCATAAAGCTTTTCTGTTTGGAGCCGGTAGTCTGGGACAAGCTTTGCTGGGCGATTCGGGTTTGAATCATTTCGGATTGGAGATTGTGGCGGCTTTTGATGTGAACCCTGATTTGATAGGCAAAGAAATTAATCGCATTCCTATCTTTCATATTCATTCTTTCGAGGAGAAGATAAAAGAATATGAGGCGGTAAATATCGGAGTGCTGACGGTGCCTATCAATATAGCTCAGAAAGTAACCGATGAGATGGTAGCCGGAGGAATTAAAGCGGTATGGAATTTTACACCGTTCCGTATACGGGTACCTGAAAACATTGTAGTGCAGAATACATCGTTATATGCTCATTTGGCCGTGATGTTTAATCGCTTGAACTTTAATCAAATAAAATAATGAAAATTATTGCTGTAGGCATGAACTACGCCGACCATGTAAAAGAGTTGGACGGAAGTTTCGTGCGCCCTGAAGAACCCGTGATTTTTCTAAAGCCGGATTCTGCTTTGTTGAAGGACGGGAAGCCTTTCTTTATTCCCGATTTCTCTCGCGAAGTGCATTACGAGGCAGAATTGGTGGTGCGTATCTGCCGACTTGGAAAAAATATTGCCGAGCGTTTTGCACATCGTTATTATGATGCGTTGACGATAGGTATCGATTTTACGGCTCGCGATTTACAACGTAAGTTTCGTGCGGCAGGAGATCCGTGGGAATTAAGTAAAGGATTCGATAATTCGGCGGCTATCGGTGAGTTTGTTCCTGTAGAAAAGTTTCAGGATATACAGAACCTGAATTTCCGTCTCGATATAGACGGGAACACTGTGCAGCGAGGGCATACAGCCGATATGGTGTTCCGTGTGGATGAAGTGATTGCTTACGTAAGCCGTTTCTTCACCTTGAAAATCGGTGACTTGCTATATACGGGAACACCCGTGGGAGTAGGTCCGGTGCATGTCGGCGAACATTTACAAGGCTATCTTGAAGGGGAAAAGTTGCTTGATTTCCATATTCGTTAGCAGAGGCTGATGCCGGGGAATATCATGCCTTACGTTCATGGTTATAGAAGGTGGGCTCTGATTAATGAAAGATAAATATGAATGGAACGCATGTTCTCTTGTTCCGAGGCGGAATGAGTGCCCCCATCGGACGGGAACTTTTTATTTATTTGATTGGAATCAGAAACAGGATGGTATGGCGGAAAAGTAAGCCGGAATAATAAAGAATCATGAACTATAACAAGAAAAATATTGTATAACGATTAAATAATATACAATGAAAATACGTGTAGGTTTTGGGTTTGATGTGCATGCTTTGGTCGAAGGAAGAGAACTTTGGTTGGGTGGCATCAAGTTGGAGCATGAGAAAGGTTTGCTGGGGCATTCGGATGCAGATGTTTTGGTACATGCCATTTGTGACGCTTTGCTGGGAGCTGCCAACATGCGCGATATAGGTTATCATTTTCCCGATAACGCCGGGGAGTTTAAGAATATCGACAGCAAGATTTTGCTGGCGCGTACCATTGAACTTATTGGGCAGAAGGGATATAAGGTTGGTAACGTGGATGCGACGGTTTGTGCGGAACGGCCTAAATTGAAAGCGCGCATACCTGAGATGCAAGAAGTGTTGGCACATGTGATGGGCATAGATGCGGATGATATTTCCATTAAGGCTACTACTACCGAAAAATTGGGTTTCACCGGACGGGAAGAAGGAATATCTGCTTATGCTACAGTGCTGATAAATAAAGAATAAATCGGATGGAGTCGTGAGGTGACCGATCTTACCGATCGTGTGTTCTTAGAATATAGCGTGGATAACCTTTGGTTGTGAGTTGATTATCGGTGCAAAGGTAACGCTTTTATACTTAGAGGATATTCACAAATAAACCGGGCGAAACCGTGAATGGAACGGTGTAATGTGCGAAAAATAATACCTGAAAAAACAATATAAACTATGGATGTTCAAACTTTTATAAGTAACTATCGCGAGGCTTTTTCGCAAAAAGCGGAATTACCTGTCGCTTTTTGGTATTCCGACACGTTGGCAGGAGAACTGAAAAAAACGCAAGGTTGTCTTTTCAAGATACTCCCTGCCGTGCGTAACGGTGAGGTGGTGAGCATGAGTGCTGATACGCTAGGGTGTGGAGGCGGTAAATTCTATACAGGGTTTGCACCGATGAATGATCATATCCCGACTTTCGTTTCGTTGAAAGAGAAGTATAAAGTAACGCCGGAGTCGGTTGTGGCATGTATAAAAGAAATCAATGTGCAGGAGGCTTCGGGACGTTATATTCATTTTGCCCGCTTAGACCGTATCGATTCATTCGATGGAGTGGAAGGATTGCTTTTTCTTGCTACTCCCGATATATTGTCCGGACTCTGTACCTGGGCTTTCTTTGATAATGATTCTTCCGATGCCGTTTCGACTCTGTTCGGTTCGGGATGCAGCGCTACCATTACGCAAACCGTGAACGAAAACCGTATTGGAGGGCGCCGTACGTTTTTAGGTTTCTTCGATCCCTCTGTACGACCTTTTATAGAGAGCAATCTGTTAAGCTTTGCCGTGCCGATGTCCCGTTTCCGGGAGATGTACGAGACCATGCTTCGTAGCTGTTTGTACGATACACATGCATGGGCAAAAGTAAAGGCTCGCATTGCGGGGGAGGCGTGAATCCGGTTAGCGTTTGTGCGTAGGAAAGAAGCTTGTACGAAATCGGAGGCTTGTTTAGGTGGCAGACGATTGCAATTGTACCCGTTTGAGGGGTATGGTAGGGATATTCAGTAAATGTCCCTAAAAACGGAGAATCCGGTG
>UMKF01040219.1_pt1 | contig 12688 bp, 6 predicted proteins | sample 1966251 | NCBI WGS metagenome assembly UMKF01 (sample SAMEA4836171, study PRJEB28245) | human gut metagenome | biome: gut microbiome; material: fecal sample | place: Denmark | collected 2008
TAAATCGTTCTTCTGTATCTTTATCCGGAGGAGAGAGTCAGCGTATCCGGTTGGCGACCCAAATCGGTTCTCAACTTGTGAATGTGCTGTATATCCTGGATGAACCCAGCATCGGATTGCACCAACGTGATAATCTCCGTTTGATACACTCGTTGAAAGAATTGCGCGATATAGGCAACTCCGTCATTGTGGTGGAACATGATAAAGATATGATGATGAATGCCGATTATGTAGTAGACATGGGACCTAAAGCCGGACGGTTGGGGGGAGAGGTGGTTTTTGCCGGAACTCCTCAGAAAATGCTCTCTACCGAAACGTTGACTTCCCGTTATCTGACGGGTGATTTGAAGATTGAAGTCCCGAAAATCCGTAGGAAAGGCAATGGTAAATCTTTGTGGCTGAAAGGAGCGACGGGCAATAATTTGAAGAATGTAGATGTGGAGTTCCCTTTAGGAAAACTTATTTGTGTGACCGGTGTGTCCGGTAGCGGGAAGTCTACGCTGATTAACGATACGCTTCAACCGATATTGTCGCAGCATTTTTATCGTTCGTTGAGAGACCCGCTTCCCTATGCATCTATTGAAGGGTTGAAATATATTGATAAAGTGGTGGATGTAGACCAGTCGCCTTTGGGACGTACACCTCGGTCGAATCCGGCTACTTACACAGGCGTTTTTTCGGATATCAGAACATTGTTTGTGGGTTTGCCGGAAGCGAAAATCAGAGGATACAAACCCGGTCGTTTTTCTTTTAATGTTACAGGTGGACGATGTGAAGCTTGTGGAGGAAACGGGTATAAAACCATAGAGATGAACTTTCTTCCCGATGTGATGGTACCTTGTGAAGTTTGTCACGGCAAACGGTATAACCGGGAGACGCTGGAAGTGCGTTATAAAGGGAAATCGATAGCCGATGTGTTGGATATGACAATAAACAGGGCGGTAGAGTTCTTCGAAAATGTGCCGCAGATATTGAATAAAATAAAGGTTTTGCAAGATGTAGGATTAGGTTATATCAAATTGGGACAGCCTTCCACTACTTTGTCGGGAGGGGAGAGCCAGCGTGTAAAATTGGCTACTGAACTGTCGAAACGGGATACGGGCAAAACGCTTTACATTCTGGACGAACCGACTACTGGTTTGCATTTTGAAGATATCCGGGTGCTGCTGAATGTGCTGAATCGGTTGGTAGATAAAGGCAATACAGTTATCGTCATAGAGCATAACCTGGACGTGATAAAGATGGCAGATTATATTATCGACATGGGACCCGAAGGCGGAAAAGGAGGCGGAAGACTGCTTTCGTGCGGAACTCCCGAGGAAGTGGCTCTCTCGGAAAAGGGATATACTCCTATGTTCCTTCGGGAGGAGTTGAAGGAAACCAAGTCGGAATTATAAGGGATTGATAATTGGATATGGCTGTTTTTGCGTACAGAGTTCATATACCCAAAAGCATGTTTAACAATCAGGGAGTTACACTCTTTAAAGATGTGGACGCGGTTGCTCTGGAGAAGAGTGGAAGGATGAACTTTTTTATAAAAGACGGAAAGAAAAAATAATGGGACAGGAAATAGAACGTAAATTCCTTGTAAAGGGCGATGGGTTCAAGCAGGACGCTTTCCAATCCCTGCGTATTACTCAGGGATATCTCAATTCGGCGCCGGAACGTACCGTACGTGTCAGGATGAAAGGGGAAAAAGGATACCTTACCGTTAAGGGTGTAGCAGACGAAACCGGAGTGTGCCGTTACGAATGGGAGAAGGAGATTCCCGTAAATGAGGCAGAAGAATTATTACGACTTTGTGAACCAGGAGTGATTGACAAAATCCGTTATTTGGTACGGGTCGGAGCGTATATATTTGAGGTGGACGAATTCTATGGTGAGAATAAAGGATTGTTGATGGCGGAAATAGAACTGCCGGAAGCGGATGCTATCTTTGAACGTCCGTCTTGGTTGGGAGAAGAGGTTACCGGAGATTCCCGCTATTATAATTCCATGCTGGCGAAGAAACCGTTTAGAGAATGGAAGTAAGGTAGAGCCGATTACTTTTGTGAATTAAGAGGCTTTCGGTTTGTTTGGATATAAAGAATGGATAAAATTGAAATAGAGATAGGATGGTTAAAAAGACAAATGTAGCCCGATTATTGGATAAAGCCAAAGTTTCGTATGAATTGATTCCTTATGAAGTGGATGAGAACGATTTGAGTGCCCAGCATGTTGCAGCCGGACTGGGAGAGAATATAGAACAGGTATTTAAAACCATCGTATTGCACGGAGACAAATCAGGGCATTTTGTTTGTGTTATTCCCGGAGAACTGGAAATAGACCTGAAATTGGCTGCTAAAGTTTCCGGTAACAAGAAATGCGAATTGCTGCCTTTAAAAGAACTGTTACCTACTACGGGCTATATTCGGGGAGGATGCTCGCCTATTGGAATGAAGAAAGTGTTTCCTACCTATATTCACGAAAGCTGTATGAATTTTCCCTATATCTATGTAAGTGCAGGTATACGCGGACTGCAAATAAAGCTGGCTCCAGCCGATTTAATTAAAGAAACTCGTGCTGAAATTTGCAAGTTATGTGTATAAAATCTCATTAAAATTATATCTTTGCACTCAATGAATATTAAATATTAATCTTAAAAACTTAAATTTTATGTTTGAAGGACAGCCTAAAGGTTTGTATGCGTTAGCGTTAGCCAATACTGGTGAACGTTTCGGATACTATACCATGCTTGCCGTTTTCGTACTGTTTTTGAAAGCTAACTTCGGTTTTTCACCGGCTGTAGCGGGTAATATTTATGGTGCGTTTCTGGCTTTAGTTTATTTTTTACCATTTATTGGTGGTATATTAGCTGATAAATTCGGCTATGGTAAGATGGTTACAATCGGTATCGTGGCCATGTTTACCGGTTACGTTTTGTTGTCTATTCCTTTTGGAACGGGTGTGTTGGCTATGGTTGGCATGTTTGCCGCTTTGATAATTATCAGTGCGGGAACCGGTTTGTTTAAAGGAAACTTACAGGTAATGGTGGGTAATCTTTACGATGCACCTGAATATGCCTCCAAACGTGACTCTGCATTCAGTATTTTTTATATGGCAATCAATGTAGGTGCTCTTTTTGCCCCTTCTGCTGCAGTAGGAATTATGAACTATGCCCAGCAGAATTTGGGTATCAGCGTAAATGATTCGTACCACTTTGCATTTGCCATAGCTTGTATATCGCTAATTATTTCCATGCTTATATATTATAGTGCCCGCAGTACGTTTAAACATGTGGAAGGAAGTAGCAAACAACAAGCCGCAGCAAAGACTTCTGCTGCCGGCGATGAATTGTCTCCTCGTGAAACCAAAGACCGTATTGTGGCTCTTTGTTTGGTTTTCACCGTAGTTATTTTCTTCTGGATGGCTTTTCATCAGAATGGACTGACATTGACTTACTTTGCTGATGAGTTTACGGTGAAGAGTTCTTCGGGTCTGGAAAGTATGATGTTTACCGTATGGAATCTGGTGGCTGTTATTTTTATCGTATATGCCTTATTCTCGTTGTTCCAGTCGAAGACTCCTCGTGCGAAGCTGATTTCGGGTGTTGTAATCGTGGCGGCAGTTGTTTTCCTTGTCTATCAGTACAACTCATTGCCGGCATCAACTCCGGTGGATGCGCCTATTTTCCAACAGTTCAATCCTTGTTTCGTTGTAGCATTGACACCTATCTCTATGGGTATTTTCAGTTGGTTGGCTTCGAAAGGTAAAGAACCGAGCGCTCCCAGGAAAATCGGTTTAGGTATGTTGGTTGCTGCATGCGGTTACATCCTGATGATATTCGCTTCTGTTGGTTTGCTTTCTCCGAATGCCCAAGCGGCTGCAACTGAAGCGGGTACGGCTTCTTTCGTATCACCTAACTGGTTGGTATCTACTTATCTTGTATTGACATTTGGTGAATTACTGTTGTCTCCGATGGGTATTTCGTTTGTTTCGAAAGTGGCTCCTCCCAAATATAAAGGTATGATGATGGGTGGCTGGTTTGTAGCTACTGCTATCGGTAACTATTTGACTTCCGTTGCTTCCGCTTTGTGGGGAAATTTACCTCTTTGGGTTGTATGGGGCGTACTTGTAACGCTTTGTTTGTTGTCGGCTCTGTTCATTTTCTCTATTATGAAGAAATTAGAGAAAGTATGTAACTAGGGACATTCAGAAGATAATATAATAATAGCCAACTAATTCATTGCGGGTTAGTTGGCTATTTTGTATCTTTAGGTATTCCCTCGAAAATAAGGTTTGATGGTCAAAACGGAGGAAATCCCAGGACTAAGATATGGCAAAAATACAAAATAGTTAAGAGATTCAGCCTACATTAGGGACATTCAGAAAGTATCCTAAAAATATAAGATGGCATGTGTAAATGATTGATATTTTTCATTTCACATGCCATCTTCATTGTTGCTTTATCCCTTGAAGCTCCGAATTAGATAGGGACATTCAGAAGAGAATATATAAACCTGTCTTCTTTATTTTGCGATCTCTTTTTTACTCCCAACAACTTCTGATCATTTGAGCCACTTATCCAGCCAGTTGAAGAAAGTACGTTGCCAAAGGATACCGTTCTGGGGTTTCAATACCCAATGGTTCTCATCGGGATAGAGGAGAAGCTCTGCCGGAATACCGCGCATGACGGCGGCATTAAAAGCCGACATTCCTTGTGAGGCAAGAATACGGTAGTCTTTTTCTCCATGAATACAAAGAATCGGTGTATCCCATTTATCTACAAACTTATGAGGCGAATTGGCAAACGTGCGTTGAGCCGTTGCGTTATTCTTTTCCCAGTAGGCTCCGCCCATATCCCAATGTGCAAACCACATTTCTTCGGTTTCGAGGTATTGCTGTTCCATATTGAAGATACCGTCGTGGGCAATGAAAGCTTTGAAGCGTTTATCGTGATGTCCTGCCAAATAGTAAACCGAATATCCGCCGAAGCTGGCACCTACGCATCCTAACTTATCTTTATCCACATAAGGTTCTTTAGAGACGTCGTCGATGGCCGTCAGGTAATCTTTCATACATTGACCGCTATAGTCTCCGCTGATTTGCTCGAGCCATTCCATACCAAAACCGGGAAGTCCGCGACGGTTTGGAGCGACGATGATGTAATCGTTTGCCGCCATAATCTGGAAGTTCCAGCGATATGACCAAAATTGGCTGACCGGACTTTGCGGACCGCCTTCGCAGAATAGGAGAGTAGGATATTTTTTATCAGGATTGAAATGAGGAGGATATATAATCCATGAGAGCATTTCTTTTCCATCGGTAGTTTTGGTCCATCGCGCTTCTACTTTCCCCATGGTCAATTGATCGTAAATATGTTTGTTTTCGGTAGTAAGTTGGGCTATCTGTTTGGTTTCCGGATTGAGCATATAAATTTCATCGGCCATACGAATAGAGTGACGTTTGGTGATGATGTTATTCCCTGCCATGGCAACGGAAGCGTAATCATAATCTCCGTCGGTCAGTTTTTCCACATTCCCATTCAAGTTAGTACGGTACACCATAGTCGTGCCATGCCATACGCCGATGAAATATAAAGAGTGTGAATCATTGTTCCAGCAGTAATCATCCACTCCGCTTTCGAAACTTTCCGTTACATACGTCTTGATTTTATTTTCTAGATTGAATACACAAAGGCGGTTGCGGTCGCTTTCGTATCCGTCTCGTTCCATACTTTGCCAAGCAATATATTTTCCATCGGGAGAGAAACGGGGATTGATGTCGTATCCCTTGTTTTCATCTTTACTTTGGAGAGTCACTTCTTTGGATCCTGTTCCATCCGCATTTGTCAGAATGGTCTTGTCTGAGGCTATTTGATATGTGGTGTAGTCTTTACAAAGATTTTCCGTTTTCCCGCTTTCCAGATGATAGAGGTAAATGTCCGAGTCGGTAGAAAAGGCATATTCTTTACCTGTTTTTTTACGGCAAGTGTAAGCTATGCTTTTTGAATCGGGACTCCATGCCAGTTGTTCCATACCTCCGAAAGGTTTCATCGGGCATTCGTAAGGTTCTCCTTCCAACAAATCTTTTGCTTCACCTATCTTATTTCCATCATAAGAAGCTACGTAAGGATGAGGAATAGTCTCTACCCATTCGTCCCAATGTTTATACATTAAATCGTTAACGATAATTCCTGAAGCTTTAGGCAGGTCGGGATAGATATCTACTGTACGTTGCCCGTATTTTATCTGTGCAACAAACAGCACTTTTGTTTCATCGGGTGAGAAGCTGAATCCTTCAATGTCCCCTTCGAACGTGGATATTACTTTTCGTCCGCTACCGTCAGCATTCATTTCCCAGATTTCGTTTTTTCCGTTTTCTGGACTAAGATAGGCGATTTTAGTTCCTCCTTTTATCCAACAGGGTTCCATTTCACTTTTTGTACTGGTGGTGAGCATTTTGTTCTCGCTGCCATCGGCGTTCATTGTATAGATAACCTGGTGACTCTTGTTTTCGGGAACACTATAATAAGATACGGTATAAACGATTCTCTTTCCATCGGGCGAAACGGATAATCCTCCTATTCGTCCCATTGCCCAAAGGGCTTCCGGAGTAAGTCGACCGTCCTTAATGGTAATTTCCTGTTTCCCAATAAAGGGAGAATTCGTATTTTCCGTTTTATTGGCGGAACACGAAGCAAGCATTGCAGCAGCCGTCATAATGAATAATTTTGTTTTCATACATACTATTTATTTGTTAGATTTTCTTTCGTACATACAAAGGACGTAAAAAGAGGGGAATAATACAAGCAGGAGGACGGAAATTGTGGTATTTGCGGAGTAACTCTCTAAATAGATGCGTTTTTTCGGATAGTTACTTTGGATGAGGGCAATAAGTTTTGCATTCGGGGAGAGTGGTGGTTAGCAGGTAAACGTATGACTTTTTTAGAATGTTTTTCAGGAAAATGAATAATATTTTGTTAACAGTATGTTTATGTGCTGTTACAAGTGTATATGCGTAAGATTCCGTAATGCCTGTCTGAATCGGGGTTTCCGGTGAAGGGAGGTGTTTGTAGGCCATACTTTGCATAGTACATAATAGAGCGTAGTAGGGATGTATCTGATAACAGATATAAGAAGACGTGGAGGCAGTTTCACCGTGAGACTTGTGTGAAACCAAGGATGTTTCACAGCAATTGGTTGAACGATAGTAGGTTGTATCTGAAAATGACAGGATGAGGCAGGGGAGAACCAAACACGTATGGGTAGGGGAAGGAGTGGTTAATCAGGCGTAAAGCTTCCTATTCGGCAAGTATTTCATATAGCCCCGTTAAGTGGTAACTTTGTCAAAGACAATTTTTAGAGGGGTTACGCTATAATAAGCCAACTTCTTTAGATTTAAAGAATTGTAGAGTGATATTTTAGGTATAACAATGTTAAGTGTCAACTAAATCCTGTATAGTACAGGACGTGGTCACCTCTGCTAAGTGACGTAGTTACCCCTGCTAAGTGACGTGGTTACCTCTGCTAAGTGACGTAGTTACCCCTGCTAAGTGACGTGGTTACCTCTGCTAAGTGACGTCCCCGAGAGGAAGGTATGAGCCGCAAGCCTACAGCTACCCCAAGTGCTACGCCTACGGTATCTCAAGCCGCAAGCCTACGACTACCCCAAGTGCTACGCCTACGGTATCCCAAGCCGCAAGCCTACGGCTTGTCAGGTGATATGCGGGGGCATCGACATTCGTTCTACTTGTCTGATTCGGTTAGCTGAACTTAAGCAACGGGATTGGTCAGGTACGAGCAATACATCAATTTTATGTATTTCATATCTGCGATAGCATCTTTATGGATAAAAAAGTCAGGAGAGTTGGAAAGATTTATCCACCCGTTTGCGGGGTTGGAAGTTTATCTTTCAGACTCCCCTGACCACTATATAAGTAAATTCAGACCGAATTGCTTATTTTTTCTTATTACGCGCTTCCCGTTCGCGGGCTATACGCTCTTGTTCTTTTTGCAAAGCCTCCAGTTTTGCCATCATATTGGATTTCTTTTTCGGATTACTCTTGTTGGCTTGCATTCTTGCTTCCAGTTTAGCTAGCAAGGCTGCATCATCTGTCCGCTTACGAAGTATAATCATAATCAGGATACTGATTAAGCCAGAAATGAAGTAATAATAGTTCAAACCGGAAGAATAGTCATTGAATATGAAAATAAACATAACCGGCATCAGGTACATGATCCATTTCATACCCGGTATCTGCTGTTGGGTTGCTGCATCCTGTTGCTTCATCATGTACATGGTATTCAATATGTTTGTGATAGAAAACAACAAACAGAATAAACTAAGGTGGTTACCCAAGAGAGGAATATGTGTTCCCCAGCTAATGACATCATCATACGTAGATAAGTCGGGAGCCCATAAGAAACTCTGCTGGCGTAATTCGATTGCGTTCGGTACAAAGTTGAATAAGGCAATGAATACCGGCATTTGTATTAACATAGGTAAACACCCACCCATCGGACTTACTCCGTATTTGCTGTATAGGGCCATAACTTCCTGTTGCTTTTTCATGGCATCTTCCTGTTTCGGGTATTTTTTATTAATCTCATCAATATGCGGTTTCAATACCCGCATTTTTGCTGATGACATGTAAGATTTGTAGGTGGCCGGATAAACCAATACTTTTACAATAATGGTCATTAACAGCAATACAACTCCCATGCTTAAGCCCCAGTTGGATAACCAGTCGAACACATAAATAGTGAAGAAACGGTTGATCCACCGGAAAAGAGGCCATCCCAAATACACTAAATCTTGCATTTCCAGATCCTTATCGCCAGCTGCAAAATGATTCATTTTTTGCAAAGTTTTATAATGGTTCGGCCCGAAATAGAATTGCATGATAGTGGGTTGTTTACCCGTCGGATCAAAGAATGTGAACATTTGCGCATCATAGTTCTTCAGATAACCGCTTCCTTCTTTTTGCATTTTAGAGGAAAGTTTAGTTTTATCAAAATCTTGATAGGCAATGAATACACAAGAAAAGAATTGATTCTTGAAAGCAATCCAATCCAGTTTTTCGGGAACTTCCTCTTCTGCATCCTTTGTTTCGCTCAAGTAATCGGTGTTATCGTCCTTTATTTTATAAGTAAGGGTAGTATAGCGATTCTCGAAAGAATAACCCTTTTCTAACTGACGTGCATATTGATGCCAATTGATATCTACCGTATTGACAGAAGGTGCAAAATAATTCTGCATATTGTGAGCTTCAATTGTGAAGTCCACCATATAATTGTTATGTAGTAGTTTGTAGTTGAAATCTATATAACCTGGTCCGTTTGTTTGTAGACGCATGGTAACCGTACTGTCCGTTACATTCGTAGGGGTAAAATATAGATCTTCGGTGATAATGTTTTCGTTTTTGCCGTTGAACGAAAAGTTCATACCGGCATCTTGACCGTCGAACAGTACTACTGGTTTTCCATCCTGTCCATTGTATTCTTTTAGTTTGGCCGAATAAACGCGACCTCCCTTATTGGTGAATTTTAGTTCTACCAACTCATTTTCCAACGTAATGAACGATTCTGTTCCTTGTTTAGCCGGAAAGAGTAGAGAAGTGGAATCTTGAGCCGTAGCGACAACCTGAGCCTGTGCAGTGACCGCTTCGGTCGTTTGTTTGTCGGCTTGTTGTTGCCGGATAGTCTGGATGGAGTCTTGATAGCGTTGCATTTGAGCCTGTTGCTCCGCATTGGGACGGTTTAATAAAGTAAAACCTACTAATACGGCTCCGATCAAGGCAAATCCTATAAGAGTGTTTTTTTCCATTTCCTGAAATTAATATTATTAGTTATTACTGATTGCAGCTTTAATAAACGACAGGAACAAAGGATGCGGATTAAGCACTGTGCTACTGTATTCCGGGTGGAATTGAGTGCCGATATACCATTTTAAACCAGGTATTTCAACAATTTCCACTAAGTCGGATTCCGGGTTAATGCCTACGCATTTCATACCTGCTTTTTCATATTCTGCCTTATATGTATTGTTAAATTCGTATCGATGACGGTGACGTTCTTGAATATGAGTCTGATGATAAGCCTCGAATGTTTTTGATTTTTGATCGAGTATACATTCGTAAGCGCCCAGACGCATCGTTCCTCCCATATTGGTTATCGATTTTTGCTCTTCCATAATATCGATAACATTGTGAGGCGTTTTTTCATCCATTTCGCGAGAATTGGCATCGGCGTATCCTAATACGTTCCGTGCAAATTCTATAGCCATGCATTGCATGCCCAGACAAATACCGAAAGTCGGTTTGTTATGAGTGCGGGTATATTTGGCCGCAACAAATTTTCCTTCTATCCCTCGTTGTCCGAAGCCGGGACAGATAACGACACCGTCTACATGAGCTAATTTTTCTTCCACATTTTCATCTGTAAGGTGTTCGCTGTTTACATATTCAATTTTTAGTTTGCGATGATTATATGTAGCCGCTTGTGATAAGGATTCCAAAATGGATTTATAAGCATCCTGCAACTCCACGTACTTTCCAACCAAAGCTATTTTTACTTCTTCCGTAGCGCTGTGGCGGAGTTCGAGGAATTTTTTCCATGAATCTAGGTTCGGTTCACCTTCTATCGGAAGTCCCATCTTGGACAGAATGGTTTTATCCAGTTCCTGTTCCAGCATGCGCAGAGGCACTTCATATATAGTGGGCATATCTACGGATTGTACAACGGCTGTTTCGTCGACATTGCAGAACAGGGCAACTTTTTTACGTAAGGTCATGTTCAGTTCATGTTCGCTACGCAATACCAGAATATCCGGCTGTATACCTACCGATTGCAGTTCTTTTACCGAATGCTGGGTCGGCTTGGTCTTTAATTCTTTTGCTGCGGCAAGGAATGGAACATACGTTAAATGCACGCATAAGGCGTTGCGCCCTAGTTCCCGTTTCAATTGACGGATACTTTCAAGATAGGGAAGAGATTCTATATCGCCTACCGTACCGCCTATTTCTGTTATAACAAAATCGAATTTATATTTGTTTCCGAGAAGTTTCACATTGCGTTTAATTTCATCCGTAATGTGAGGGATAATTTGAATCGTTTTTCCCAAATAGTCCCCACGGCGTTCTTTATCGATGACGCTTTTGTAAATACGTCCGGTGGTAATGTTATTAGCTTTGGTAGTTTGTATACCAAGAAAACGTTCATAATGACCCAAGTCCAAATCAGCTTCATGACCATCCACCGTTACATAACACTCTCCGTGCTCATAAGGATTTAGAGTTCCCGGATCGATATTAATATACGGATCAAATTTCTGAATGGTAACGTTGTAACCTCTTGCCTGAAGTAATTTACCTATAGATGATGAAATGATTCCTTTTCCTAAGGACGAAGCGACACCACCTGTAACGAAGATATACTTTGTTTCTGCCACAGCTATATGATTTTAATTTAGTTCTTAATGAGTTCTGTTCGCATTTTAATTTTAAACCGCAAAATTATAAAAAAATGAAGAATCCACGAACCTTTCTTCTAAAAAACATTTGTTTGACGAGTACTTTTATGACGTTTTTGAGATTATTTTACAGTTTATATAGAAGGTTTGATTTTTTCCTTTATTTTTGCACTCAAATGTCCAAACTATGTTGAATATGAAAAGAAAATGCTTGATATGGATGATGTTGATATTAACGGTTAATACGGTATTTGCCCAGCGTACGACATCTTCTTCCTATTCCCAGCGTTTGAGAGGAAAAAGGGTATTTAATAAGATCATGACTGCCTATTCTGATTCGTTGGCCAAGGTGGTGGATAAATATTCGCATGACAGTACTTATTTGAAAGTGTCTCTGAATCCATATTATTTTCGGTTGTTTGCGCCTGTGACTTTATATAATTCGGTCGTGTCGGATGCAATGGCTATGGATAATGAAGCAGAGGTGGCTGCAATGGACAATTTGATTCCTATAAATAATAAAGGGATGATAGAAACGGATGAAGAGATTAATGCATCCATAAATAATGCCTTGATGAGTGTTTATCTTAACGAGCCTCTTTCGGTACATTACACGGAAAACGATTTAATGGGAAGAAGAACATTTAAGAAAGATGTAGTTCGTAAATTACCCCGTCGTGAAAGGGTTACTGATCTGTTAGGAGATACTCGTCTTGTAGATCCTTCGGTAAATACGGAATTAATAATTAAAAAACCTAATTTCTGGACGAAATCGGGGAATTCCTATTTACAGTTTACACAGAACTATATTTCGGGAAACTGGTATAAGGGTGGTGAAAGTAATAATACTCTTTTATCCGGGTTAGTACTTGAGTCGAATTATAATGACAGGCAAAAAGTTCAATGGGACAATAAGCTTGAGTGGAAACTGGGATTCTTAAGTTCTCGGTCTGATACTTTACATAAGTATAAGACTAATACGGATTTGATCCGCCTTACTTCTAAGTTGGGACTACGGGCCATAAAGCATTGGTATTATACTATACAGGCTGAACTATATACTCAATTTTTTGCCAGTTATAAATCCAATAAACCCGATGTAGTTTCCAGCTTTTTATCTCCAGGGTATTTTAAAGTGGACTTAGGTATGGACTATAAGCGTTCGACCAAGAATTTTGAAGTTTCTGCCGTCATAGCGCCGCTTTCCTATAAGTTGACGTATGTGAGAGATGATGAT
>UMKF01012596.1_pt1 | contig 12609 bp, 10 predicted proteins | sample 1966251 | NCBI WGS metagenome assembly UMKF01 (sample SAMEA4836171, study PRJEB28245) | human gut metagenome | biome: gut microbiome; material: fecal sample | place: Denmark | collected 2008
ATCAATTTTTAAACCGTCCCGATTTTAACGGGACACTAGTGATATTTTTTCAAAAAGCACTCGGAATATAAGCCGTGACGACAGTGTAAAGGCCGTCAATTTCAACAACGACACGCTGTTGTCCTACAACTCTTGCAACTCGTCCTACATCACCGATGAAATCTCCTTCGATTACTTTTACGATATCGCCGTTCTTGTAATGGCACTGCGACGGTTCAACGAGCATGACATATTTGTTGTCCACGTTTGTAGCTTTTATGAAGCTCATCATCTCATTGTAACCAACGGTCAATGGAACATTTTTGCCGTAGGGACCTTTTTCGAAATGGTTGCAATAATTATTGAGGAAATAAAGTTCGGGTGTGTCTTTCACCAATATTTCTATTTTGGATCTTTCTGCGTAAACGAAAATTATGTTGGGAATCAAAGGTTCAAGAATACGTTTTTTCTTGAAACTTTATAATCTTATGTCTGCATCTCATCGGAAGATAAAATCCACTCATTCCTTCACAATCAAATCGTATGCTTTATTCGCCTTACCATATATGGCCGTCAAAACAAACCACTCTTTGCCGTCATCGTTCTTATGTGCATACCTCACCGACTTCCCTTTCAGCACTTCTTGTACTTTGGAGAATGCATCGGAGGCAAATCCAATACCTGGAGGTTCTTTCCCGCCCCGTCGGGTTTCACATTAGACAATGTGTTCATTTTAAGATACTTGATTGTATCGTATTTATATATAACAGCTAGCTATTATTGCTAATTGCTTATGAATGCTTGAATCACAGCAAAATTAAATAAAAAAGTAATGATTCACAATAAATGTGAATATAGAATTTTACAGATGTACACAAATCGTAATAAAAATCTCATACGCCTCTAAATTGAAAAAGCCTTGGGCAATAACAATTTTGCTCAAGACTTTCAACAAATTTCTCAATTACTTTTAAAATTCAATGATACAACTATATGTCACTTATGACATCTTTTGTGATGACCACAATTCTTACAATATGATTCTTGCCAAACCTGACCATCAGTAATAGGTCTGAATCCTGAACAACTACATCCTACTGTCCCCGTACAATGCTTACCTTGTACATGAGAAAACATATCAGTTTCAGTATGTACCAGAACTTCTGATGAATCATTGCAAATAAAAGAACTTAATGCAAAAACAGCAGAAACTGCCACTGCAAATGAAGCTATAAATTTCATTGTCTTCATAATTTCATATATATCTAAAACGTGTCGAGCACAACGGTTATTTTAATTCTATAAAATATTTATTTTTTGATACTAGTCTTGCGGTCAATCATCCATCACTGTTTTTGTAACCGTACCGTTACCATGACAGAATACACAAATTCTTTTAACCTGCTTAGTATGATTTCCTCCCAAATATACAGTGCTATAATTATAGCCACCATTACAATGTTTACAATCGACTTGCTCCTTATGGTAATTATTCACATTTTGAGGGGTTACATAAGCTCCATCGTATGTTACCACACCAGGCATAGGTTGAAATGGATTATTCATTAAATGCTGAGTAGCGGCTGCAGCCTGCTGATTGCAATAATTCATTATTTGTGCACGCATCATTGCATTTTGCATACTCATCGCATTTTGCTGTTGTTGCATTTGCCAACACCACGCTGGACTACCAGGCCCATAATTCAACAAATAATCACTTTGAGCCTTCACTGTATCAAAACCCATAATGCTCAATCCTAGGCACAACATAATCTTGCTAATCTTCTTCATTTTTTCTTCCCTTATATGTGTCGGGCGCAACCTTTGTTTGTTATTAATAATCATTTTGTTTTTGTTCATTTATGATTTCAAACAAACAAAAGTAACCAGGTACATATAAAATTTTTTCAAATTCTGCAGTTCTTGAAAAACTTCAACTATTATACTTGCCGAACATAAATTTAAGAATTAGACCGATATTATAATTTAACAAGATAAGATTATTGCCAAACGAATAAGATATATAAACCGTTACAATGCTACAAATGCCGTAAAATTAAACTATCACACATTGCAGAACAACTACTCATATATACAGCTCTATGTTATTAATACGAAAACAGACAGAAGAAAAAATACCACAAACTGCCACGGCAAATGAAGCCATAGATTCTCAAGTTCCACAAGTGAAGTTCAAAACATTCGTGCAACTTTTTCACTCATGGATTTGGGATTCTATATATTCAACTTCTTGCTCACAAACAGGACAAGTTCCCAAACATGCACCTTGGTGTGTACATATAGCAGGAGTATATGAGATGTTGTGAGCCACAGCAACTTTTGTTCTTATATTCTTCAGATATCTACAAATTTCTTTTCCAAGTTCAGGGTTTTCCGCATTATCACTTGATATATTATCACCATTCCCAGTAACATATACAAGTTGTTCAATATTAGTGAATCCCATTTCATTCAGAATTTGTATTGAATTTGCTATATCATTTTCATTATTAAATCCTGAAATCGAAGGAACTCGGACCAAAACTTTATCAGCTAGGCCTTTGCGAACGAGAAACTTCAAATTTTCGATGACTCTTATATTTGATTTTCCAGTATAAAGCCGATATATTTCATCGTTCATATCTTTAATATCAACGATGAAACAATCAATAGCGCTATAACACTCAACTAAATTCTCTAGCGGAATGTTGAGACTAGTCTCAACTGTTATATGCCATTCGGAATTGCAAACAGCCTTGAATTCGGAAATAAATTTACTTCTCAGAAGAGGCTCACCGCCACCAAAACAGATACCACCATTAGTGTATCCAAAATACAAATTATCTTTTCGAACTTCTTTATATAAAGATTCCGGAGTACACCATTTCCAGATTCCTTCAGCTTTCAACGATTGCGGATTTAAACAGTATTTACAATTCAACGTACATTGATGAAAGCCAACAAGAGTAGTGACTCCTTCACCGTCTGTAAATATACGATGACGCAGGATTCCGATCAACGGAGTAAATCCCAGTGCAGGCATTACCGTAGGAATTTTGTCCTGACCTATCCTATGGATCAAGTCCATCACTTCTGATACTGTCTTCCCCATTTCATTTAACGATATAGTTGCAGGCTTATTCTATCATATATTTCAGAACGCTCTTGTGGTGTCATTTTTTCCAGCACCGCCCTCATTTTCTCATAAAATACGTTATCAATTTCTTTGTCATCAACAAACGAATCCTGCACATATTCATAATGCGACTTAAAAAAAGAAGGAAACACACCATCAAATATGCCCAAGCCTCCGAAATTATTAAGCAAGTTAACCTTCTTCATTGTATTCCACCCTTTATCCGTGTCGGGCACAACTTCAAAATTAATAAATATGTTATTATCTAAACCCTTTCCAGAAACGCACTCGGTATGTAAGCTGTGACAATGGTGCAAAGGCCGTCAAGTTCAACAACTACGCGCTGTTGCCCTGCAACTCTTGCCACTCGTCCTACTACACCGGTGAAATCACCTTCGATAACTCTTACGATGTCGCCGTTCTTGTAATGACACTGCGACGGTTCAACGAGCATGACATGTTTGTTGTCCACGCTTGTAGCTTTTATGAAACTCATCATCTCATTGTAACCAACGGTCAATGGAATATTTTTGCCGTCGGGACCTTTTTCGAAATGGTTGTAATAATAATTGAGGAAATAAAGTTCGGGTGTGTCTTTCACCAATGTTTCTATTTTGGATCTTTCTGCGTAAACGAAAATGATGTTGGGAATCAAAGGTTCAAGAATACGTTTTTTCTTTCCCTTTATGATTTTATGTCTGTATTTCATCGGAAGATAAGCTTCCGTACTGTCCTTCGTAATCAAATCGTATGCTTTATTCACCCTTCCGTATGTGGCCCTCAAAACAAACCACTCCTTGCCGTCATCTTTCTTATGTGCATACCTTACCGACTTCCCTTTCGGCACTTCTTGTGCTTCAGAGATTGCATCGGAGGCAAATCCGATGTCAGGAGGTTCTTTTCCGCCTCGTCGGAGTGTCACATTAGACAATGTGCTCATAATCTTCTGATTGTACCGTATTTATATATGGTACATGGCAAACGCCATGACTCCCCCACCATTACCCCAACTAATTTTATAGACTAATATTTATTTAATAAAATCTTCCCCAATGCTCAATACGAACATTCTATTGAAAATTCACCCTTCCAATTTATCTACAAGTTGGTTCTCAACTATGAGAGTCTAGACAAAATTAAGAATAAAAAATTAATAAAAAGTATATTCACTTTGAAAAAGAAAAACGGAACTAAATTTTAACAAGCTTAATTAATGAACAAAAGCCATACACTCTCACATATAAAATTTCGAGCGCTCGCAATTACTATTCCGAGGGCTCAGAATTTTTGCCACGAGGGCTCGGAATTTTAAAGATGAGCGCCTGTAAAGATTTGCATAGTTAAAATGTCTGCAAAATTCATGTAAGATACGGTTCATAACCGATAAGTATTATGCCATGAACAAACGACCTAGAGACTTGAGACTTACATTTTCAAAAAATTGAAAAAATGTAAAAAGCATTAAAGAGAAGAAGACATCAAAAAACCAAAAAGCCCCGACGGAGTGGAACTAATCCTTAATCCGTCGGGGCTGTGTCTTGATATAGCTTTTTTCGATGATGATCTTTGCTTGCAGGTTTTACGACGAAGAGTGGACTAAATGATGATTCTGTCCTATCGCCTGCCACCTAAAGCATCATCTACGAAGCTGATTTTTACTTCTTTTCGATTGTCATGACTTCCTTGCCGTCTGCATCGAACAGAGTGGCTTTCTTGCCGTCAATCTTTATTGTTTCTACGGTATTGATGGCTTTTGTTACAGCATCTTCGATGTCCATGCTTGGTCCCATCATCCGTGTCATACCGACCTGTCCGAGCTTAAGTTTCTTGCCGTCGAAAGTGTAGCTTCCGAAGAAAGAGTTTACAGAAGCGTTGCCGTTAACCTTTCCGTCCTTGGCAAAGTTGATGAATGCAGGTTTCATTCCACCTTCGGCACTCTTGCCGCAAGCTGTCACGATGTTCCATTCGCCTTCAAGTGCAGCTGTGCCTGCAGCGTTCTTTGATGAACTGCAAGAACTGAGAATCATGCTCACTGCTACTAAGGAAGCCAATGCTCCCATGATGGTTTTCTTCAAATTTGAAAATTTCATAGTTCTGTCCTTTTTTAAAAACATTACTTTTGCTTTTGCGGGCACAAAGATAGTTCTTTTATGAAGCTTAGGTAATTCATAGGGCATTAAAATAGCAAAATATCATTAACAAATGGAAAAACCGCTTGGAATGCCCTTTTTCAGGAACATATAAAATATATGTGTCAGTAATTGCAGAGGAATTCAGGACGTATGACTGCAAAACAGACCATGCAGACATAACGCATGCAGAGACGGATACGTATATTCTAAAAAATATGGAATCCGTATCAGCAGAATCAAATTGAAAACGCAATTTCAATTTGACTATACATTCGACTTTCACTATCTTTGCTGTCAGCTTCGAAAGTGAAGACGCAAGAAACAGTATTTAAGAACTAGAAAAAGATATGCCATTAAGATTACCAGACAGATTGCCGGCCATCGAACTGCTAAAGCAGGAGAACATCTTCGTGATGGATACGAGCCGTGCATCTACACAGGACATTCGTCCGCTAAGGATTGCCATACTCAACCTGATGCCTATAAAGATCACAACTGAAACGGACCTGATACGTCTGCTTTCTAATACACCTCTTCAGGTTGAGGTTGATTTCATGAAAATTAAAAGCCATACGTCGAAAAACACACCTATAGAACACATGCAGGCGTTCTACCGCGATTTCGACGAAATGAAGAAACTCAAATACGACGGACTCATCGTTACAGGTGCACCGCTGGAACAAATGGAGTATAACGAGGTGAAATACTGGGACGAGCTGACTGAAGTTTTCAACTGGGCCCACCGCAACGTTACCTCAACCATGTTCATTTGCTGGGCTGCTCAGGCCGGCTTGTACCACTTCTACGGTGTACCGAAGCATGCGACAGATAAAAAAGTGTTCGGCGTGTTCGAGCATCATGTGCTTGAGCCGATGCTTCCGATATTCCGCGGATTCGACGACACATTCTACGTGCCTCACAGCCGCCATTCAGAAGTAAGACGCGAAGACATCGAAAAGGTAGAAGGCCTCAACATCGTGTCGGAGTCGGAAGATGCAGGGGTACACATGGTCATAGCACGAGGCGGAAGAGAAATCTTCATCACCGGCCACTCGGAATACTCGCCTTATACACTCGACCAGGAATACAAGCGCGACCTCGGCAAGGGACTGCCAATCGACATGCCTAAGAATTATTACCGCGACGATGATCCTGAGAAAGGTCCATTGGTCAGATGGAGGGCTCATGCCAACCTGCTTTTCTCAAACTGGCTGAACTACTATGTTTACCAGGAAACTCCTTACAACATTGACGAAATCAAAGAATAAGAAGACGTTCTGACAACGCATCTTATTACATAAAACATATACACCACTATATAATGCGGACAATAGAACTTCTGGCTCCGGCCAAGAATCTGGAATGCGGCATCGAGGCCATACGCCACGGTGCCGATGCCGTATACATCGGGGCAGGCAGATTCGGTGCGAGAGCGGCTGCCGGCAATCCTGTGGACGACATCAGAAAACTGGCAGAATATGCACACTTCTTCAGGGCAAAGGTATACGTGGCTCTGAACACAATACTGAAGGACAGCGAACTCAACGATGCAGAAAAGCTGGCATGGGAACTTTATGAAGCCGGTGCCGATGCGCTCATCATTCAGGACATGGGTCTGCTGAAACTGCATCTTCCGCCTATCCCTCTGCACGCAAGCACGCAGATGGACAACAGAACGGTGGAGAAGGTGCGGTTCTTGCAGAGTGCTGGATTTGAACAGGCGGTATTGGCACGCGAATTGTCGCTGACGGAAATTGCCGGCATTCACAAGGCCTGTCCGGACATGAAACTGGAAGTATTCGTACACGGTGCACTGTGCGTCAGCTACAGCGGACAGTGCTACATCAGCGAACACTGTTTCGGACGAAGTGCCAACAGAGGCGAATGCGCACAGGTGTGCCGCATGTCGTTCGACCTTGAAGACGATGAGGGCAACAAGATTGTCAGTGACAAGCATCTGCTTTCGCTCAAGGACATGTGCCTGCTCGACGACATGGAAAAACTGATTGAAGCCGGTGCAACCTCGTTCAAGATTGAAGGACGTCTGAAGGACGTGGCATACGTCAAGAACGTAACAGCGGCCTACAGCCGCAGGCTCAACGAAATAATCAGCCGTCACAAGGGAAAATACGCACGCAGTTCGTCGGGCAAGAGCGAATACAAATTCACTCCAGATGTCAACAAAAGCTTCAACCGCGGTTTCACAAATTATTTTCTCTACGGCCGAAACGACAAGATATTTTCTTTCGACACGCCAAAAGCTTTGGGCGAATTTGTCGGAACGGTGAAAGATACCAGCCAACACTACTTCACTGTTGCCGGAACAAAGACATTCAGCAATGGCGACGGCCTATGCTTCATCGGCAAAGACGGAAAGCTCCACGGTTTCAGAGTGAACAAGGTAGAGAACGGCAAGCTCTACCCTTTTGAACTGCAGACGATACTGATGCCGAAAACAAGACTCTACCGCAACCGCGACAACAAGTTCGACCAGATTCTGGCACACGATTCTGCTGAGCGCTTCATACCCGTTGATATCTGCATAGACGAAACTGAAAACGGATTTGCTCTCACGATGAAGGACGATGACGGATGCGAAGCGCACATCACAGCTGAATGCCCAAAGGAGCTGGCACGCACCCATCAGAGCGCCAACGTAACGGCACAGCTGGCAAAACTCGGAGGAACAGGATTCAAAGCCAGAAACACAGACATCGCATACACAAAGAACTGGTTTATCCCTTCGTCAAAGCTAAGTTCATGGAGACGCGAACTCGTCGAAAAAATGACTGAGGAAAGACGCACTTTCCGTCCTCAATCGGAAGGAAGGGTTGAAAAAGAGAAACAAGATTTTCCTTCAAGAAACGGAAAAATCACTTATCTGGGCAACGTAATGAACAGCGAGGCCGAGAAGTTCTACAAGGAGCACGGTGCAAAAGTCGTTGAACCAGCATTCGAGAAAGAGCACCGCGAGGGAGCCGTCGTTATGTTCTGCCGCCACTGCATACGCTACAGCATGGGATGGTGCCTCAAGCGCCAGCACAACAGCCAGGCCTATCGCGGACCTCTGTATCTGACAATGGACAACGGAATGAGGTTCAAGCTCGAATTCGATTGTGCACAGTGCATCATGAAGGTTTGTGCCATGCCCGAGCAGGACAGATGAAAATACCAGAATCCTCTGCGGATGGGATAAACGAACAAAATCGATTCTTCTAAAAAACAGAACTGATATGAAAATACCGACCATAAAGACGCTCACGCTTCCGGCCTTCATAGCCCTGCTTTTCATCTCCATAGGCCTTGCCTCATGCAGAGAAGAAAGTGGCAAGGCATCGAATGCAGAAGCGGCCGAACAAGCTGAAGCCTTGCAGGAAAACGAAGAAACCATGGCCGACTCAACCATCCGCGAAGAATTCACTCCCGAACAGATAGACTCCATACGTTTCATCTATCAGCACCATTTCGGAATAAACTTCAACTTCGAAGTGACCGACGACTCACTTACCTTACTGCCAGACAAGGACAATCCGATACAGGACACATGCCGCGTATACAAGGATAACATCATAGCTGTGGCAAGCATACGCGTAGAACCGTCTGACTCCATAGACTCGATATGGGTGAAGGTAGCCCGCGACCAGTTCACGATGGGCTGGATAAGAGAAAGTGAACTTCTCGACGGCGTAGTGCCTAACGACACCATCTCCAAAGCCATCAAGAAGGTCAGCGGATACAGAGGCATAGGCATATCGGTAATATTAGGTCTCGGCATGGCCGGATTCCTCTTGCGCCGCGCACGCCACGGTTCGCTCCGCATTGCCCGTTTCGAAGACATGGACAGCATCTTTCCACCGTTGTTCATGGTGCTCACAGCCACTCTAGGCACCGTCTACGCCAGCATACGCAACTTTGCACCGGATCTCTGGCAGGAATACTACTTCCACCCTACTCTGAATCCGCTGACGGCTACAGCGCCTCTGGCTATACTCATCGTCAATGCCTGGCTTGTACTGATGGCCCTGCTGGCAATGCTCGACGAGATATACCACAATCTCACCTTCGGCAATGCCGTATGCTACATACTCGAAACCATAGGTCTTGCGATGGTGGTATACATATTCTTCTATCTGACATCGTTCATCTATATCGGCTACATATTGCTTCCGATATTCATTCTTGCAAATTATGTAGTTTATAAACGTTTCATGCAGCGCAGGTACGTCTGCGGAAACTGCGGAAAACTGATGCGCAGAAAAGGTGTATGCCCCAACTGCGGAACACTCAATGAATAATACCGCCGGGCGGAATATGAGCATGAAAGTTCACGTTCCGCCTATTTGTTTTCATCTGTCCGAGCATCAATCACCGAATGTAGTAACAACATTGCCCATCCGTGTTAACATTCAATGCAGGAATTACGAGGACGGATGCAGATTAAAGTTAGTACTGATTTGATTTGTCGTTAAGAGAAACAGAAAACAAAAAAGTCCGGACGCAAATCCGGACTTTTTCGTTTTCATTTATTTTTTCTTTCAAGTTCCTGAAGATTCTCCATCTTGCGTGTTTCAAGAAACTCATATATTCCGCAAAGATGTTCCCTAACTCGTCCACCGCCGAACTCATAGACCTTATTGACCAAACCATCAAGAAAATCACGGTCGTGGCTGACAACAATCAGAGTGCCGTCGTAGTCGAGCAAAGCCTGCTTGAGCACATCCTTGGTCTTCAAGTCGAGATGGTTGGTAGGCTCGTCGAGAATAAGCAGATTCACCGGTTCGAGAAGAAGCTTTAGAATTGCCAATCGTGTGCGTTCACCACCGGAGAGCACCTTAACCTTCTTCGTGCTCTCTTCTCCTCCGAACATGAATGCACCGAGCAAATCGCGTATCTTGTTGCGCACATCGCCTTTTGCAACATCATCGATTGTCTGGAAAACTGTCAGTTCGCCGTCGAGCATCGAAGCCTGGTTCTGCGCAAAATATCCTATCTTCACATTATGGCCTAGCTCCAAACGTCCATCATGTTTCAGTTCGCCCATGATACACTTCACCATCGTAGACTTACCCTCACCGTTGCGTCCAACAAAAGCAACTTTTTCTCCGCGCTCAATGGTGAAAGACGCACCGCTGAACACGGTGTGATCGCCGAACGACTTGCCTACTCCGTCGGCAATGACCGGATATGAACCGCTTCGAGGTGAAGGCGGGAACTTCAATCGCAGTGAAGAATTATCGATCTCGTCGACCTCAATCAGTTCAAGTTTTTCAAGCATCTTCACACGGCTCTGCACCTGGAACGTCTTAGAATAAGTTCCTTTGAAACGCTCAATGAAATCCTTAGTTTCCTGAATCATCTTCTGCTGTTCCTCATACTGCTTCATCTGCTGTTCACGTCGCTCGCGTCTGAGTTCCAGATAATGGCTGTACGAAGCCTTATAGTCGTAAATGCGTCCCATTGTCACTTCGATGGTGCGTGTAGTTATGGAATCGACAAACTTGCGGTCGTGGCTTATGACTACAACAGCCTTGGCCGAAGTGCGGATGAAATCCTCCAGCCACTGAATACTTTCTATGTCAAGATGGTTGGTAGGCTCGTCGAGCAGAAGCACATCCGGATCGCGAAGCAGAAGTTTTGCAAGTTCTATACGCATGCGCCATCCACCGCTGAAATCGCTTGTCGGACGATTGAAGTCAGTCCTTTCAAATCCGAGTCCAAGAAGAGTTTTCTCCACGTCCTCTTCAAAGTGCGTCATGTCGATTGCATAGAACTTTTCGCTCAGTGCCGTGACTTTCTCTATGAGCTCCATGTACGAATCGCTCTCATAATCCGTACGCGAAGCCAGTTCTGCATTGAGCTTCTCTATTTCAGCTTCCGTTTCATGCAGATGAGCAAAAGCCTGAGATGCTTCTTCGAATACAGTACGCCCGTCGTCCACCATCAAGTGCTGAGGCAGATAGGCAATCTCCGTACCCTTCGGTGCAGTCACACTGCCGCGTGTAGGCTGGCGCACCCCTGCCAGAATCTTAAGCAGAGTACTTTTGCCCGCACCGTTCTTACCCATCAGCGCAATGCGGTCCTTCTCGTTTATTACGAAAGATATATCCTTGAAAAGTGTCGTGCCGCCGAACTCGACGGTCAATCCATCAATTGAAATCATAAATATCTATATATGTGTATACGTGCTTAATAAACAGCCGAACAACGGCATGAGGTGCAAAGATACGGAAAAAAAGCACAGTTCTGAAGTTTATGCCCATTGTCAGCACTGTGAGGAAGACGTTTTATTGCTACATTTGCACAAAGCAGGCCAGACAAAGCCTCCAAACAAGAAAAACATTACAGATAGATATGGCAAAAGACAAGACAGCATACGTATGCACCAACTGCGGATACGACTCACCTAAATGGATAGGAAAATGTCCGGCATGCGGAGAATGGAATACATTCAAGGAACAGCGCGTGGCACCGTCATCGGGTTTCACTCCAACATCTCTGTCATCCACAGCAACTCATTCAAAACCGGTATCGCTGAGAAGCATTGAAGGCGGAGAGGAACCGCGAATAGACACCGGCGATGAAGAACTCAACCGTGTTCTCGGAGGAGGTCTCGTGCCCGGCTCGCTCGTTCTGCTAGGCGGAGAGCCCGGCATAGGAAAATCAACCCTCATACTACAGACAGCCTTGCGTCTGAAAAAACGCAAAGTGCTCTACGTAAGCGGTGAGGAAAGCATACACCAGATAAAGATGCGTGCCGACCGCCTGAGCGATTCGCCGGCAGATGACACATGCATGGTGGTGTGCGAAGCTTCGATGGAAAAGATTTTCGAACACGTACGCGAAGTAAAACCAGAGATACTTGTTGTCGACTCCGTACAGACGCTTGCCACCGAAGGCATAGAAAGCTCTCCTGGAAGCATGTCGCAGATACGCGAATGCACAGCGCAGCTGCTCAAGTTTGCAAAAGAAAATACAGTTCCGGTATTTCTGATAGGCCATATCAACAAAGAAGGAGGAATTGCCGGTCCGAAAATGCTCGAACACATGGTCGACACAGTGCTTCAGTTCGAAGGCGACCGCCACTACATGTACCGCATCGTGCGAAGCATAAAGAACCGTTTCGGAAGCACGTCCGAACTGGGTATATATGAAATGCGAGGCAACGGACTCCGTCCTGTAGCAAATCCGTCAGAACTGCTTCTCTCGGAGATGGCCGACGGCGAAGGCCTCAGCGGTGTCGCGGTCGCATCGGCCATAGAAGGCATACGCCCGTTCCTCATAGAGACTCAAGCCTTGGTAAGCACAGCCGCCTACGGCACACCGCAACGCTCGGCAACAGGATTCGATCTGCGTCGCCTCAAC
>UMKF01001093.1_pt1 | contig 12340 bp, 8 predicted proteins | sample 1966251 | NCBI WGS metagenome assembly UMKF01 (sample SAMEA4836171, study PRJEB28245) | human gut metagenome | biome: gut microbiome; material: fecal sample | place: Denmark | collected 2008
CAGGTTGTTGAGCATCCACATACCCTCGTCCGCTTGTAGAGTGGAGAATCCCGTCAGAATGGCTACAAAGAAGAAAATACGCAATTTAGTAAAGGTTCGTTCCATCGATTCCTGTCGTCAATATTTTATTCAATAATCAGTTTCAGCTTCTTTGCTCCTGTACGAGCTTTCAGCCATTCTGTTATTTTTGTCCGTTCGTTAGCTCTGGGCTGCGGTGAAAAACGCATGAAAGCCAGCGTGAGCGTGTCTCTCTTTTGAGTGCCGACTTCGGTTTCTACAGCATACGATAACGAGATGGATTCGGCGTGCGGATACAATACCTTGAGTTCAGGGATGATATTGTCGTCCAACGTGTTATAGCGGGTATACAGTTGCAATTCGTTTTTCAGCCGTGCAATTTCTGCTTTCTGTTGTTCGGAGCGTTCTACATTATCTTTGTAAAAGTCCTCCATTACGAGCGAACGTAGCGTAGTGACATCAATACTGTCGCTGTTTACGCCCTGTATCACACTCAATTGTGAATTTTGCAATTTATAGTTCTTCAGTAAATCGCGGGCATGGGCTATTTGTTTCTCCGGAACTTCATTTCCCACCAGCACTACGCGTATGGTTTTGTCTTTGAAATCAATCTCTCTGCTAATAACCTGTGTATTATGGAAGTTGAGAACATTATTGATGAAACTGTTGGCGCTGCTAGTGTAGATGGTAGCCCGCACAATATTATACGTCATATAAATGGCTGGACACATGGTGACGATTACCAAAGCAATGATCGAATTCTTTACTTTCTTTTCGCGTGCTTTGTCTACGAACTGCTTCTTGCTGAAATGCAGGAAACGAGTGCCTATGAACGTAGCAAGACTGATGAAGACACTGTTGATAAAATACAGATAAAAAGCTCCCAGAAAGTAGATTAACTGTCCCGTGGCCAAACCATATCCTGCCGTACATAGAGGTGGCATCAAGGCCGTGGCAATGGCTACGCCCGGCAACACGTTCCCTTTGTCTTTGGTGGAAAGAGCCACGATGCCTGCCAGACCGCCGAAGAGCGCTATAAGTACATCATAGATGGTAGGAGAGGTGCGGGCCAGAAGCTCCGACTGTGCCTCGTCGAGCGGGGTAAGGGCGAAGTAAATGGTTGCTGTTACTACACTGATGACTGTTGCTACGGCAAAACTCTTTATGGACCGTTTCAGCAGTTCAAAGTCGTTGATGCCCACGGCGAGTCCCATACCGATAATAGGTCCCATGAGCGGTGAAATAAGCATGGCGCCAATGATGACCGCCGTTGAATTAACGTTCAGTCCGAGTGAAGCCACAAAGATGGCAAAAATCAGAATCCAAAGGTTTGCTCCCCGAAATTCCACCCCATAGCGTATCGATTCCATGATTATTTTTTCGTCATCTTTATCTTTACGCATATCAAAGTATTCATTGAAGAAAGCCTTGATGAAAGAAGGGTATTTAGATTGTTCGTTCATATAAGTTTATATTTAAGTTTCTTCTATAAATGTTTTCCTGTTACTACGTTCTATTAACTAGCTTGAGAATCTAAAGTCATCCTGTATATTGGAAAGTTCCTGTATCTTTTCCTTTAAAGAAAAAAGTATCTTTATTCAACCTGTATATAAATTGAGATGTATATGCTATTTCATCTTTATAACAGATAACCTATCTCTAATTTGTCATCGACAAATAAAGTTAAAGAATGAACTCGGACTATTATTAATCTTCTTTACTTTCAGAAGTTTTATCTTATAAAGCAGAAAGTTATGTCTTATTCAAGTATCTTAAATCGTATTTTAAAGGTGGAGAGGATGTAGAGAAATCCATTTGCTTATATTTCCTCCATCTTCTCTCTTTCTTGACTTCTTTCCTCCTTTAACTCTCTTGTTCTCTTATTTTTATAACTCCTTTTTTCCTTTAACTTTCCTGTTCTCTTACTTTTATAACTCCTTTCTTCCTTTAACTCTCCTGTTCTCTTACTTTATAATACTTTTTTCCTTTAATTTTCCTGTCCTCTTACTTTATAACTCTTTTCTTCCTTTAACTTTTCTCTTTCTTTACCTACTCGTATTTCCTTACTTCCTTATTTGTCTTCCTGTCTTTTTGATGAAACGATTGATGACAGGTATTTGGTTTAAAGGAAGATCCTTTTTAATAATATATCCTATAAAAAGCATCAACAGCAATGTCCGTAAGGGCAATAACAACCATAAACTGTCGAAAGGCAATGCTTCTGCAATGATGTATAATATTCCGGCTAGCAATATATACTTCCCGATTCCCCATAAATCGTAGTTAATCGGATATTTCTTCTGTCCGACAAAGTAAGAAAGCAGCATGGCCACTCCATAGCCGGCAAATCCTGCCCAGGCACATGCCATATAGCTGTATATCGGTACAAAAATTACATTAATTGCTATGAGTACGGCACAACCGGCGAAGGAGAAGTAAGCTCCCCATTTGGTTTCGTCAATCAGCTTGTACCAGAAAGAAAGATTAAAATATACACCCATAAAGATTTCAGCAACCATCACGATGGGCACTACTTTCAAGCCGGGCCAGTAATCGGGTGCAAGAATATATTTCAGAATATCCAGATAGAACATCACGGCAAGAAAGGCAAGTAAAGTAAAGATAACAAAATACTTCATAGCTTGCGCATAAACAGTCTTACTATCTTTATCCTTACTTTTTCCGAAGACAAACGGTTCGTAAGCATACCTGAATGCCTGTGTAAGCATGGCCATAATCATTGCAATTTTGCTGCACGCTCCGTAAATGCCTAATTGGGTCCGGGCTTCTTTCGCATTGGGATAGATGTGGGGGAAAATGATTTTATCGGCTACCTGATTCAGTATACCCGCTATGCCTAATATCATAATCGGGTACGAATAGTGTAGCATTCGTTTAGCCAGAGCTGGGTCGAACCCGCCGGCAAAGTGTAGTTGCGGTAATAGTAATAACATGATGACGGAGGTGCAAATCAGGTTGAATAGGAACGCATAGAATACGTCATTTCCTCCCATGCCTATGTAATAGATAACGTTCAGCGTGATATTCAGTATGATGAATAGCATTTTTAATCCGGCAAAGTGCAAGGCACGTTTCTTGTAGCGTAGATAAGCGAATGGGATACATTGGAAAGCATCCATAGCTACTACCCAAACCATCATTCCGATGTACCAAGGGTGATCGGCATAACCGGTTGCTTCCGCTATGGGTTGAATAAATATAGTGCATAGAAGTGCAAAGAGCAGAGAGCTGCCGCCAACCATTTTCAATACGGTGGAATATACCCGTGCCGGATTCTCACTCTCTTTGTTTACGAACCGGAAAAAAGTGGTCTCCATTCCATAGGTCAGTATCACCATTAATAAAGCTGTCCATGCATATACTTCGGTAATGACCCCATATCCTCCCGAAGCGGCAGACATGGCGGATGCATATACCGGTACCAACAAATAATTCAGGAATCGGCCTATAATGCTACTGAATCCGTAGATTGCCGTTTCTTTTGCTAAAGATTTTAAGTTTGCCATGGTTTTATTGTAATGCGAATTAACGCATTTCTTTTGTTCCTTTGATTAATCGTAAGGAAATCCTTCGGCTTTAACTCTTGAGCCTGTTTATAAGCTAAGAAATCCTTTGATTCCCTTATTTCTCTATTGCTTCACTGTTTTGCGTACTTTGTCTTTCTTTATTGTTTCATCTTGTTTGTTAATCCATCGTCATCAAGGCTTTACCTTCTTTATTACTTCACTGTTTTGCGTACTTTGTTTTTCTTTATTGTTTCATCTTGTTTGTTAATCTATCGTCATCAAGGCTTTACCTTCTTTGTTGCTTTACTGTTTTGCGTACTTTGTTTTTTCTTTATTGTTTATCCTTCTTTATTGCTTCACTACTTACCTTCTTATCTTCGAAGCTTTCTTTTTCAGTCTGCCGGTAAGTGACTTTCGTCCTATTTCCTCAATTTATAAAAGAATCGATTGCTTTGCGAAGGATTTTTAGTGAGTAACGCCTATGATGTTTATTTAACCTCTTTTTCTCTTTCCACCTTAGCTGCCGAATAAATCACGCATCGCATCGTATTTAGTACGTCCCAGATGTTTATAGGCCAGCTCGGTTACTTCTCTTCCCCTTGGGGTTCGCTTGATGAAACCCTCTTTAATGAGGAAGGGTTCATACACCTCTTCCAGTGTACCGGCATCTTCTCCCAAAGCAGTAGCAATTGTTGTCAGACCCACCGGACCTCCTTTGAATTTGTCGATAATAGTACACAGGATCTTATTGTCTATTTCATCGAGGCCATATTTGTCGATGTTTAATGCTTCCAGCGCATAACGGGCGATTTCCGTATCGATGCGTCCCGATCCTTTTACTTGGGCGAAGTCGCGTACGCGGCGTAACAAAGCATTGGCGATACGCGGCGTACCTCGGCTACGGGATGCAATTTCGCCGGCAGCATGTGCATCGCAGGGCACATCCAAAATGCGTGCGGAGCGACGTATAATAGTAGTAATCACATCATTGTCGTAATATTCGAGGTGTAGATTGATACCGAAACGTGCCCGTAGCGGAGCAGTAAGCAGTCCGCTTCGGGTAGTGGCTCCTACCAGTGTAAACGGATTCAAGTCTATTTGAATGCTTCGCGCCGAAGGGCCTTTGTCGATCATGATATCGATTCGGTAGTCCTCCATGGCCGAATAAAGATATTCTTCCACTACAGGCGACAGACGGTGTATTTCGTCAATAAAAAGCACATCATTCGTCTCCAGAGAAGTCAGAACTCCGGCTAAATCACCGGGCTTATCCAGCACCGGACCTGAAGTGATTTTGAATCCTACACCCAATTCGTTGGCGATGATGTTGCTGAGAGTTGTTTTACCCAGTCCCGGAGGCCCGTGCAATAAGGTATGGTCGAGAGGTTCGCCACGCAAGCGGGCCGCTTCCACGAAAACGCGCAGGTTGCTTACTACCTTCTCTTGTCCGCTGAAATCTTCGAACTTTAAGGGACGCAACGTGTTTTCAAAGTCACGCTCTTTGCTTGTAAGTTGTTGGCTACGTATGTCAAAGTTATCTTCCATTGCTTTTTCAGTATAGAGAGAGCAAAGGTATAACAAAGTTAGGCTTTAGCAAGCGAAAATAGCAAGAAACTATTGTTTTGGTCCCTCGTTAGTACCTCGTGGTATAAAGAGAATGTTTATTTTAAAGGGTAGATTGTTTCATCTTTAAAATTATGATTATGGGAATAACATTAGGAAAAAAGAACTTGAGGAAAGGAAGAGTATCTCTCTTCCTGGATTATTGCTTTAATGGAAAACGAAAAAAAGAGTATTTACGGTTAATCCTCGAACCTCCTATATCTTCGGACGCCAGATATCGTAACCGGGAGAAAATGGAGTTGGCCCACCAAATACTGATTCGTAAGGAAATGGAGCTGATAACGGGGCACTATCAGATGGAACCGGCGGGGAAGGAAGAGTCTGCGGATGATAATTTCTATTTGATTTTCGAGCGGTTTATAGCCGGGTATAAAGGAAAAGACATTAAAACAGCGAAGGCTTCGTTGCGCCATCTGCATACGTTCTCGAAGGTGCAAGTTTTATTATTAAGCGACATAACAAGCTTCTTCTGCCAGCAATTCTATGATTACCTCACAACGGTGTTGCATGGCTCTACTCCCGTAGGTTATTTCAAAAAGTTCAAAATGTGTTTGGAAACCTGTGTGGAAAGGGAGATGATCATAAAGAACCCTGCATCGAAAGTGAAACTTACCCAAAGTGAAGAGTTTACAAAAGATATTCTGAGTATGGATGAAATTGTACTGTTAGCCCGCACTCCTTGTCCGAACAGTGAAATAAAGCGGGCGTTTCTGTTTGCCTGCAATACAGGGCTTCGGTGGTGCGATATTTTCCAGTTAACCTACCGATCGGTGGATATGCCTCACCAAATGTTGCATTTGGTGCAGAGCAAGGTAAAGCAGCACTCCCGGAAAGCCGTATTACATCTGACCCTGAACCATACTGCCCTGAGGCTTTTGGAACTGAAGTCCGGTCCTGCCAACAGTAGGGTGTTTCAGTTACCTTCTTATTCGTATATGTTGCGTGTGTTGCGGAAGTGGGTGAAATCTTCCGGGTTATCGAAACATATTACGTTCCATTGCGGACGACACTCCTTCATTACCAATATCATGATAAACGGGGCTAACATAAAAACAGCTTCCGAACTGGCCGGTCATTCCACCATACGGCATACCGAAAAATATGTACATGTGATAGATGAACTGAAACGGAAAGCAGTTGATAGTTTGCCCGATTTGCCTCTTGATTTTTAATTCACGGTACCTTTTCCGTCCCTCGTGTTAAAGAACGAACTCGTAGTCGGCTGTTATATAACCTGTTATAAGGGTTATGCAATAGTCGGCACGAATACTACTTACCTGTCGAATGCCGTGAACCGTTGTTTCGGATGCAATTTGAAATACTTAATCAATTGGTATAGAGTTCAGTATGCCAAATCTTTGTTATTGGGTACTCCCGGAAAGATGCGCGGTTTGCCTTCGGCTTGCGGTTTTGCATCTAAAAGTGCTTTTTATGCATCGTTTAAGAAAATAGAGGGACTTACTCCCATTCAATATGTAACAAAGGAATCGGGTTCCGGAAACGATAGAAAAGAAGAACAAGAAACGAATGAATATGCCTACAGTTGTGCGGAGACTCAAACCGTTTCCATATCAAAGAGATAGCAAACAATCAATCTTAATTTTTTAAATTTATAAATTTAAAGTTTTATCTATTATGAACAAAAAGTTTTTAAATGCAATCCTGTTCGGAGCCTTAGCGTTCTCAACAGTTACATTTACCGGCTGTAAAGACTACGATGACGACATCGATAGCCTGAATGGTCGTGTGGATGCTGTTGAAAAAAGCCTCTCCGATCTGAAAACCGATTTCGGAAACCTTGCTTATGTAAAAGCAGTTTCTTTTGCAAACGGTGTCTTGACAGTAACTCCTTCAAGCGGCACTCCGGTTACTTACAACATTCCGGATACCGACACGAACACTACTTATAAGCTTAGTGGAAGCCGGGAAGGTAATAAGGTAACCATCACATTGAAAGATCAAACCGGTGCTATTGCCGGTTCTTATGAGTTTACCGACGAGAATGACAATACTGTAACAGAACCTTTCAACGTTAATAAGTTAACTTTGGGAGAAGATGGAAAAACAGTATATTATGATGGAAAGGCAACGGCTCTTACCCTTCCGGAAATCACTGTGCCCGATTTGAGTATCACAGAAGTATTGGATAACTCGGGTGCGGTAGTTGGATACATTGTTAAATACGGCGATAAAGTTACCAACTTGAAGATTGCAGACACTAAGTTGAAATCTATGGTATTTGTTCCTCAATTCTACTATCAAGGAATTGAAGCAATGAAAGCTGCAACGTTTAAATATTATGCACTGACTCTAAACGATGTAAATGCAGACAAAAATGACCATGATGACGCACCGGTAAAGGCTGAACTGGCTACCAATCTAGTTCCCGGATTGACCGCAGAATACCATTTGAACCCATCATCGGTAAATCCTGAATTGTTAGTAAAAGAGAACTTGCAGTTTATTGCTGAAAATAAGAAATATGTGAAATCTGCTGCCCCTGTACCGAGTATTTATAAGAGTACGGTAAGCTCGGATGGCATATTGACTGTTAATGCAAAAATAGAAGATGCCGATATTAAAGATATCCTTTCCGACAAGGAAGTTACTGTATTGGCATTGCAAGCAGTTACTCGTGGTGAGAACGATAAGGATACAACGGTTACTTCGGACTATGCAGCATTGAAGAAAGTGATCATAACAGACATTAAACTGGCAAATGCCAAAAGTACTGCAATGGATCATAAAGAACATTTGTACGAAACAGCAGAGGAGGCTATTAAGGCCAATCCGTTGTTCGAGATTGCATGGAACAAGGACGAAGGCATTGACATTGCTAAATATGTTCAGGCTCATTATAAGATGGATAATGGAAGTGAATGCATAAATTGGGATGGTGATGCAACGGATGGCAAAGTTAAAAACGATGGATTTAAGTATTCATTTGATTTTGTAGGTTATTTTGCAGGTGAGAATAAAACTTCTGAGAGTGCTCATGCAGCAATGAAGGAGGGAACTACCATTGTTCGTCCTCAGATAACCAAAGATGGCAAGCAACAAGAGTTTGGTGCAGAACAAAGCCGTGCTACCATCGGCCGTATGCCTTTGGTGCGTGTTACACTGAAAGATACAATCAATAACCAAAACGTAGCTGTTGGCTATATTAAATTCAAAATTAGTGAAACTCCTACAGAACCTACTATTACTGTTATCGATCCGTTTATGTTCACGGAAGCATATACAGTTAATTGTTCTGAAACAGACCTGAAGAAGATGCTGACTTGGGATCAGGTTGAAGAGAAGATTCTGGCTAAACTGAAAGTTTCTAAAGAAGATTTTGAAGCTAATTATAAGCTGGATAATAGCAATGATAATGCTAAACAATTTACAACTACCGACAAGGATGCTATAGAAGTTGCGAAGAAACTTGGTGAAGTAAGCATGACTAACGAAGATATAGCAGCACACGAAACTGAAGTCTTGGAATGGGTAATTACTGCAAATGAGGCATATGAGGAATTCTTGAAGAATGAATCTATCAGCGTAAATGTTCGTTTTGCTCACAAAAACATTGCCGGAACTTATGTTTATGTAACATTTACATGGAAACCCTCTCCGCGTAATATTGCTCCTAAAGGTATTGTTGCTCAGAATGGAGAAACTCGTATCAATGAGAACTGGTTCGACCATAACAGTGCAACCGAAAACAAAGAAGGCGATGCAGCGAAGTATGATGAAATCCATCAACATGTAAAAGTTCCTGTAAGTTCAAGTGATACGGATTGTCAATATCAAAACAACCTGTTAGACGTATTCGTTGGCGGAAAAGTTAAAGTCAGCGGTATAGATGCTGTATATGCAGATTTCCAAGACGATAAGTTAGACAAAACGTTTGAATTCATAGTTCCGACAGTGAAAGATGTAAACGGAAACGATGGAAAAGTTTACCGACTGAGCGTGAACGAGGATGGAACAGCTTTGGTTGCTACATTGTTAAAGAACGGAACTGAGACAACAACAAAGGCGAACGTTGCCGTTATTAATGGCAGTACGGTAGAATACCAGAAGAATGACATCGCTTATGCCGTATTGAACTATAAAGGTCATGGTGAGTTGAAAGATGGCGAGACCTTGACCGGAAGAGTCAAAATTGTTGCTAAGAATGAGTGTGGAAAAGAAGTCGCTTTGGAAAATAATGAATTCGACGTGAAGTTCTTACGTCCGATCAATGTTGATAAGAAAGGCTCTGAATACTTGGTTGACGCACAAGACGCAGGTTCTGACCTCAACGTTAGCAAGGTTCTGAAATTTACAGACTGGCGTGATATCGAATTCAGCCCGAGCGGTTACAATTACTTCAACTATTATGGTGTATCACAGATTGAAATCGATACGGACGCTATTACTACCGATTTGAGCGGAAGTAACTTTACCAAGACGCTGAAAGAGCTTAAACCGAACGTTTCTATTACCTATAATCCAGCTGAAACCATCAGCCTGACTGAAATGGGTACATTGAATTATAAGAATGGCGGCGAAGTAATCGGTGATTTCAATATCCGCGTTCCGGTAGTCATCACTTATGCTTGGGGTAAAGTGAAAGTAGATATCACTGTTCCTGTTAAGAGAACTATTCAACAGTAATATGGCGAGAACATACTTTATAGCATATATAGAATGTTAATTGAAAAGTGCCCCACTTTGCGGGGCACTTTTTTTCTAGGATAAAAAAGAGTACTGATCATGAAGAAATCGTTTTTAATGCTATGCATTGCATTGTCTGTTTTGTCTTCGTGCCGGAATGAGAAGAAAGAAAGCGGCACGAACGTTCCGGAAACGGACAATTCCATGTATCTTACCCGCGCAGACACGGTGGCGGCTACCCAGTTGGTGGAAACATATATGTCGCATGTCTTGAAAAAGGAATATGCAGATGCGGCAGGTATGCTTTATAACGTGAAAAAAGGCAGTGAACCCCGCCTCTTGAGTAACGAGGAATTGCAAAAGGTGATGGCTTCGCTCCGGTGTATTCCTGTTTCTGGTTACCGGATAGAGCACCTCACGTTTAAAGAGGCCTTGAATAATGAAATAAAATGCTCTGTGCAGATGTCGGAGGATAGGGTGACGAAATGGGTGTTTAAGCCTATACGTTATTTAGGCGAATGGAAGCTTTGTTTAAAAGATACAGCTTTGGGAGATTAACCAAAAGCCCGTCATTAAACGGTTTACGTAAATGACGGGCTTTTATTTTAACTGTTTGCTCCGTCTCCGCCATTCAAAATAGTAGCTGTTCCCGCATTGTGTGAGTCATGAATATCCGGAGTGCCGGTACTGTTTTACTGTTTGTGTTGCTTTCATCTAAAAAAAGAAAACCCTGCACGATGTACCAAACACAGTGCAGGGAAATAGCCAAAAGCTGAAAAAGTAATGATTTTTAGTCAGCGATACATATAGTAACGCGGTTTTGGTCGTTCTCGGCGAAGGGTTGTACACTGTCGCCTTTATAATCTGATAGAATTCGTGATGGATCGATGCCTGCCTTCAAAAGAGCTTCTGTTACAGCCTTGGCACGTGCTTCCGACAAGTTCAGATTGATTCGCTTGTTTCCGGTTCCCGCATCGGCGTATCCTGTCAGGGAAACCTTTGTTTCCGGATTCCTTTGCATATACAAAACCAAATCTCCGATTTTGGCAGATTCCACCGGACGGATTACCGCCGAGTTGATGTCGAAGAATACATCGCAGCGATAGGCTTCTTTCTTCTTTTCCACCACTTCTTGTTTGGGTTGGGGTTCTTCCCGTTTGGGAGCGACCGCCGGAGTGGGCTCTTCTGCCGGAGTAGGGGCTACGTAGACAGGTTCCACCGTGCGATATCCTTTGCCGAATTTGATGGTGAGGCCTATTAAAGCGTTGAATTGCCAGTCGGAATTCCCGGCTTTCTTTGAATTGAATTTATCGCTTAATACATTGGCGTTACCCTCGATGTTGAGAGCTACCCTGTCGCTCAACCGGATGTTGGCGCCGACGCCTCCCCGGCCGGCAAATGAGTTCTTGCTTCCCGTCCAAAGGTATTCAAGTTTGTGGTCGCCTTTCAATATAAGATCCTCTGCGCCATTGTCATAAGCGTGATTGAAGGCAACTCCTGCAAAAGCATAAGCGTTAAAGGTGCGATGAGGATTGAATTTACAAAACAGGGTGCTTAAATCTAACAGCGCATCTGCGTTTCCTTGCAGATATTTGAACCGGTAATCCTGGTTCGGACTAACCCAACCGCCTTTGGCCTGCCATCCGCTTGCGCCGATACGCAAACCGAACAAGGGATTAAACTGATAACCAACGTTCAGGGCCGCTGCGGGAGAGATTAGCTTTGAGAATTTAATTTCGCCCAGCGTATGAGCTGCTCCGCCTTGTATTTGCATATACCAGTGCGGTACAAATACTTCTTTACTTTCCTCCTGTTCTTGCGCGAACAAAGGCAGAATACTCACTGCCAGTATCCCTGCCAATAAACTCCTTCTGATATTCATGCTAATTGTTATTTAAAATTCTTCATTCTCTTTCTTATAGTGTTTGTTTGCATTGTAAATGGAGAGACCGATAGCAATCCAAATCAACACACATATAATTAAATATATGATTAACTACACCCTATGCTCTCTCTATGCATGTTTTTCATCAACTACAAAAGTAGCTTTTTAGCAATTAAAAGAAAAGAGTTGTAATGCGTTGACCTTAAAATATTTAAGTTTCCGGACGAGATATATAAGGAATAGGAAAATGAGGGCTGTTATCCGCATTCAGGAGCTTACGATTCGCATCCTGACGTTGCGCTGTCTACGTCCTGAGATGCATCTGTCTGCGTTGCGACGTTGAACTATCTACGTCAGCACGTTGCGCTGTCTACCTTAACCGCTTTGAAAACCACGCTTCAACTCGCTTCGCTAACTAAGAATGTTGGAGAGGATAACTCCGTTAGTTAGGCAAACCCTGTAGCATGTCCAACACAGAACAGGGAGATTGAAGCAAAAAGACATCCTCACTGAAGTAAATATTTCCTTGTAACTGGCCACCGACATAAAAGTATGTAGGTTGAAAATGTTCGGCAACAACCGGAGAAATGTAATGCGTCAAAGGAAAAGAATCACAGTTTTAAGGGGGGGGGGAGAAGTAGGG
>UMKF01043130.1_pt1 | contig 12325 bp, 7 predicted proteins | sample 1966251 | NCBI WGS metagenome assembly UMKF01 (sample SAMEA4836171, study PRJEB28245) | human gut metagenome | biome: gut microbiome; material: fecal sample | place: Denmark | collected 2008
AAATACGTTGCGTTTTTGGCGGCTCTGCGGTAGGATAGAAAAAACACGCAGAAAGGAAACTGCCGTGACCCTTCAACAACTTCGCTATGTCACGGCTGTTGCCGGCACCGGCACCATCAGCCATGCAGTGCAGCAGCGTTGTGCTGGCCTGTACATGACCAAGCAGGCTGGCAACCGTTCGTACATCCACGCCTTGTGCAATCAGCAAGCTGGCGTTCGTATGCCGCAAGCTATGCACATTCAAATTCAGTGGCAAGTTGTTTGCTTTCAATATCAGCTTAAAGCGATAGGTAAATGTGCAGGGATTCATCGGCTTTCCATTAGTACAGATACAAGCGGTGCATCTGGGTTTCCCCGAAGAATACCTCGAGGAAAATTTGGAGGATGCCTTTTCCTGCATAGGTATCCTTGGGGCGATATCGTTTCGGCGTATACTGCCGGGGTGGGTGTTTCAGCTCATACAACCTTGGTCCATACAACAAGTAGTTTTCCTGCAGTCTGTCATCTATGGCTGCAAGATCGTATTCTTCTCCCAGCCTATAAAGTCGCACGGCTCGACCACCATCCCGCACCCGGATGGGGTGCTACTCTTTTTGTTTTGCATGGATTTTATGGAGCAGCAAAAGAGCGGATTCGAACAGCCCGTACCCCGCGCTTTGCGTCCCGCGGGACAGAAACGCCCCGGTGGGGCGTTTCTAGGGCGCGGCTTGGCGAATTCCTTCGGGCGCACTTAAAAAGCGCATTGCAATGTACTTTTGCAATGCGCTTTTTGGTTTGATGTTATTTTGGTTTCAGAATCACTTCCCGCTTTCAGGGAAGATGATTTTGTTGACGAAGAAGAAAATGACCATAGACACGCCGCCGTTCAGAACCGTCGTGCCGATGTTATAAATAAAGTCCGGCACAAGCAATCCGGCTACGGCGACCCATACGCAGTTGATGGAGTTGACGATGCAGGTGATGACGCAGAATGCCAACACATACCACGCGATCTGCTTGCCTAAATTGCCCTTGCTGCGGAACACAAAATTGCGCTGGATCGGGAAGTTAATGCACTCGCCAATGACCATGGCGATCATATACGCGCAGAAGTACGGCAGCCCGCCGTGGGCGGCATCGTAGCCGAGGATGTTCCACTTGAAGGTTTCCCCAAACAGGGTCACATCCACGCCGGGCCAGCCGAAATCCACCACCGGCAGACTGCTGAACGCAGCGGGCAAAAATTGCAGCAGCAGATACTTGAACACGGTAATCAGATTCGACACGATGACGAACAGACCGCCCTCGCGCACCCACTTGGCTGCGGCGGGGTGTTTTGCCGCGAAATTATTCCAAAACTGCATAATGCAACCTCCATCAAGCGCCGCGCAGACGCTTTTCCATCTGCGCATTCAGCACCACATTCTTAATTGCTTCATAAATCACCCGCACAAGACCCAGGATCCAGAAGCCCTGCAATTCCATGACAATGCCGTCCACCATGCCCATGCTGATGGCGCCGTTCGTCATCTTTGCCAAGGCGCGAAGGGGCATATTGTACTGGAACAAAATGTTCAGGTCCGGCTTGCCGCGTTTATAGCTGACATCCAGCAGGATCGTCAGCACGAGCCAGACAAGCCAGCCCAGCGGGCTGCGGGCGTGGTTCAGTTCGCCCAAGGTCAGATTGCGGTCAATTTTGGTTTTGCCGTTCGGGATGGGATGCCCCAGCAGCTTTTCAAAGTCCGCATCGGAAACGCTCAGCACATTGCCCTTATAATAGCAATCCAAGTCCACATCTTCATACGGATGCACGGTAGCCGTTCCATGTACGGAGATTTTCTCGCACAGCCGAATGTCCTCCACGCTTGCGCCGACAAGCAGCTCGTACTCGCCGCCCTCGATTTCCCAGCGGTTAGCCTTGACATTCCAGAAACGGAACGCCTTATCGTCCAGCATGATGGTGATGCGCTGTTTCTCGCCGGGGGCAAGCGTTACGCGGGCAAAGCCTTTCAATTCCTTAGCAGGACGGAAAAGCTCACTGCTCTTTTTAGCAATATACAGCTGCACGATTTCCGTACCTGCCACACTGCCGGTGTTCGTTACGGTAAGGCTGACCCCCTGTTCATCGGCAGCCATATCGCTGTACGCAAACGTCGTGTAACTCATGCCATAACCAAACGGGAAGCGCACAGCTTTTTCCGCCGTGGTAAAGTAGCGGTAGCCGATGTACAGCCCCTCGCGGTACTCCACAGTCTTGCGGCGGGTGGCAAAGTCGGCGGCGCTGGGTACGTCGGCGTAGGCCAACGGCCATGTTTCTGCCAGCTTGCCGCAGGGGTTGACCTTGCCCGCCAGTGCATCCGCAACGGCTCCCGCCCCTGCCTGACCGCCTAAGGCGGCGTACAACAGGGCTTGGCAGTTGTCCAGCCACGGCGTTTCGACTACGCTGCCGCTGTACAATACCACGACAATTTTCGGGTTGACGGCCGCCACAGCCTGCAGCAGATCCACCTGATTTTGCGCAAGGCGCAGATTGCTGCGGTCAAGACCCTCACTCTCGGCGATTTCATCCAGACCCATGCACAAAATAACTGTATCTGCCTGTGTCGCCAGTTCGCAGGCAGATTTCTGCAAAGCAGCATCCGGCTTACCGTGGCGGTCAAAGCCCTGCTGATACCCGATAACGTTCAACTCGGAGTCGATCAGCTTATCCAGCAGCACATCCACCTGTGTCGAGTTCACCATGCTGGAGCCTGCGCCCTGATAGCGCGGATTTTTGGCAAAGTCGCCGATGACAGCCACCTTGGTACCCGCCGCCAACGGCAGCAAAGCGCCCTCGTTTTTCAGCAGCACAAGGCTTTCCTCGGCGGCGCGGCGGGCAAGCGCATGATGGGCTGCCGCATCAAACTCGCGCGGGGCAGCGTCCAGCGCAGCCTTGGTATCAAACACCAGCGGCAGCAACTCTGACAAGCGGGCGTCGATGTCGGATTCAGAGATTTTCCCGCTTTCCACCGCCGCCAGCAGTTCGCGCACACTGTCCCCGCCGGGCACGGGCATTTCCAGCGTGGAGCCGTTTTTCACACCCAGCGCGTGGTCGTTGCTTCCGCCCCAGTCGGTGATGACCGCGCCATCAAAGCCCCACTCACCGCGCAGGATCTCCATGAGCAGGTGCTTATTCTCGTTGGCATATGTACCGTTCACAAGATTGTAGGACGACATAATGCTGCGGGGATGCCCCTCTTTGACGGCAATTTCAAACCCGGTCAGGTAAATTTCCCGCAGGGTGCGCTCGTCCACGATGGAATCCGAAGCCATACGCCGCGTTTCCTGACTGTTGACGGCAAAGTGCTTCGGGCAGGCGGCTACGCCCTTGGACTGGATGCCGCGAATATATCCCGCCGCCAGCTTGCCCGCGAGATACGGGTCCTCGGAGAAATACTCAAAGCTGCGCCCGCACAGCGGGTTGCGCTTCATGTTAAGCCCCGGTCCCAACACCACCGACACTTCCTGCGCGGCAGCTTCCTCGCCCAAGGCTGCGCCGATTTCCTCGCCCAGCGCGGCATCCCAGCTGTTTGCAACAGCCGACGCCGTGGGGAAGCAGGTGGCGGGAACGCTGGGATTCAGCCCCAAGTGGTCGCTCTCGCCTGCCTGCTTGCGCAAGCCGTGGGGACCGTCCGACAGCCAGATCTGCGGGATGCCGTGTTCGGGCATACCCCGCGTTTTGAAGGTTTCCGCGCCGGAAAGCAGCGCGCATTTTTCTTCCAAGGTCAATTTTTTCAGCAAAAGTTCTGTATTTTGCATATATTTTTCCCTTCTCATAAGAAAAGCCGCGTCCAACGCCTGCAAGCAGACATCAGACGCGGCTTTCATTCAGCAAGTACCGTTATGTTTCATCAGGGGCAATGGACGCTTACTCTGCCGCCAGCGTGACCACAGCCTCGTTGATGGAGTAGGTGTTGCTGTAGCCCCAGCCGGAGACGGTTTCGTCATGGGCAGGGATGGTCAGCTGCTTGCTGCCGTCCTCGCCCTCGGTGATGGGCACCGTCAGGGCATCGCTGCCGTTCAGGGTCAGGGTAAGGGCATCGTCCTGCACATCCACCAGCGTACCGGTGATGGCTGCAGAGCCGTCGGCGGCAGTCAGCGTGCAGACCTTGTGGGAGTAATCCACCAGCAGCACGGCATCCGTTGCGGTGGGCGTTTCGCCCTGCACCAGCTCATAGCTGCCCGTGTACTGCTCGGTGACCAGATCCTCGACCTGTACTTCAAACGTAGCGGTCGCACCCAGGAAGGAGGCCGTCACGGTCTTGGTGCCTGTGGTGTCGCTGTCGTAACCGGTGAAGGTCAAGCGACCGCCCCAGATGGACTCCTCCGCATCGTTGGCGCGGGTAGCCGTCACAACCAGCTCGCCCGGGTTGAAGGTGTCACCCGTGTAGAAGGTGCGCAGGTTGGAGGCATCGATCGTCAGGCTCTTGGCAGGGGCATAGGGCTGACCGTAGATGTTGATGTTGCGGGTGATCCTACCGCCCATAACGCCATAGCTCAGGCTGGCTTCCATGCTGTATGCGCCGTGGTCGGTGTCAAAGACGAAGATATCCGCATCCGCGCCGCCATCCACATTGGTGGGGCGCACAGTGCCGTCGGCGTCCTGATTGCCCAGCAGATGAATGACGAAGTTCTTCTCGCCGTTTTCATCGTAGTTGTACCAGTAGCCGTAAACATGGGAGATAGAGTCGCCGCCCACGGAGGTGCTGGGACCGCTGAAGGAACCCCACATCGAACCGTCGGTGTAGCAGTACATATCCAGACAGGCCGGATCCACGATGGTGCCGAAGCCTTCGGTGTACTGACCCTCGAAGAAGTAGGCGACTTCCCCGTTCGGCTCCTTGGCTTCCCAGGTTTCCTGCGGGATGGCAATCAGGTCATCCAGCGTCTTGGAAACATACTCGTTATCGTTGTAGTTCATAACGGGACCATCGGCAGAAGTCTGCGCCGCATCGGGGGCAACCTCCGCATTGTCGGCCGAGGGCAGGCTGCTGCTCTGCAGGGAGAAACCGCCCACGCAGACCGCAGCGACCACGACCACCGCACCGGCGGCAGCAAACTGTTTTCCGGTGGCTTTTGCCTCGCCGGTTTTTGTCTGCTTGCAGAAGCAGGCGATCACACTGAGCAGGCAGGCAATGAAAGTGCCGACCATATAAAACACGCACAGACCGGCGTTGCCGCCCGCAAAGGTAACGTGGTTGATGACATCGGCAAAGACGAAATACAACTGCACAACGACAAGATACAGGGCAATGTTATAAATGACCGCCTGAATCAGCGCGCTGAACGGAACGGAAACAAAGAAGAAAACGAGCGAAGCGGCAGCACCGACCAGCAGCACCACGCCGGCCATCGTGCCGGAGTGACCCAGAGGGGCGGCCGTGGCCTGTGTGAGCAGGAATACAATGCCGGTGATCAGCGCGACCAGCGCTGCGGCAAGGCAGAACCAGCTGCCCAGCCCTTTATTTTTCAAGCCTTTATTCATCAGGTTCCACCTCCATCAATTCTTTTTGGCGGCACGATTCTTCCGCTTTTCCTCGGAGAAAACGTCCGTGTAGGTATGCAGCACATACATCACGACAGCGGCAACGGCCAGTGCGCAGAACACAACATCGAGAGCGCGCAGGGTCGTCTGCCACCACGGGGCCGCGTCGGAAACGACAACGTCCTCCGCGCCGGAGCCGCCCATAGAGGACTGCAGCATGACGTAGTACAGATAATGGTTGGAGTCGATGACCTTCTGCAGCAGGTCGCCGTCATCGGTGCTGGTGATCAGCTTCTCGATTTCGGTCGGGCGGGCGGTATCCAGGCAGAAGATGTTGTTGCCCGCCATCAGCATTTCGGGGGCGGAGGAATACTCGGACGCGGTCAGCGCATCGTCGATGATGTAGCCGCCGTAGTTCCACTCGTCGCGCAGGATGTGCTGGATGCCCTGGTTGGCAGCAGCGTACATAACGCCGATACGGTTGTAAGCGGTCATAACGCCGAGAGAATCGCCCTCAGCAAGGGAACCCTCAAAGGCGCGCATATAGATCTCGCGGATGGCCTGCTCGTTCGCAAAGGTGGAGATGCCCTGACGACCGGCTTCCTGCTCGTTCAGGAAGAAGTGCTTGACCGTGCCGATCAGACCCTTGTTGCGCATACCGCGGGAAACGGCCTTGGCAGCATAGTAGCTGAGAACGCCGTCCTCGGAGAAATACTCAGAGGTACGACCGGAGTAGGGAGAGCGCAGGGTGTCCGCGCCGGGCGCGTAGGCGATGGGAATGGACGCATACAGCGCATCCTCGCCGTACATCTCGCCAAAGCGGGTCTGCACATCGTGGTTCCAGGTTGCGCCGACGATGGGCAGCGTAGCCCAGCCGGTGCAGTTGCGGCGGTCGCCGTACTTAAACTGACCATTCATGCCCTCGGGACCATCGACGATGGTGCAGCCGGGCTTGTTGACAGCCTTGACAGCCTTGATGCCCTTGGAGTCGCCCATGTTGATGAGCAGATCGCTCAGCGTCAGCTGAGAAAGGAAGTCGTTCCACTTCGGGTCGTCGAAGGCAACGCCGATCATATCGCTGAAGTTGATCTTCTCATCCAGCTCCACGCCGAGGTTGAAGTCGGAAACGCTCTTGGCGTCGGCCGCCTTGACGTAGGTCTGCATATTCAGACCGTTGTACAGCTTATCGTTGACCGTCAGGGTCTCCAGCGTGGTGGGGTAGGTCGTATCCCACGCGCTGCGGGACAGGTAGGTGATTTTTTCGTCGTCGTTCGCCCAGTAGTTCACATCGGCGTCGTCGAAGGTGTTCGTGACTTCCACATCGCTGTTGTAACGGGATTTGCGGTACTTTTCGGTATCGACCTCGGTGTTGGGGGCGGTCCAAGTGGCCACAGCGGCGGTGTTGCCGGTGACGACATTGCCGTCCTGATCGATCAGCTTGCCCGCAACGGCGTCACCGCACTTGGCGGCCAACACATTGTTCAGTGCCTCGTGTGCGCCGTTGCCGACGGCGAAGTAGTAATCGCCCGCATCGAGGATGTAGCCCTTCGCGCCGTTGGCGTCATAGGACGCAAGGAAGTAGCCGGGCACATCGACCGTGACAGTCTCGGATGCACCTGCGGCCACGTCGATTTTGTCATAGCCCAGCAGCTGGATCGAGGACTTTTCGACGTTGTTCTGCTTGTCGTAGTCGGTGTAGGGGGACTGTCCGTACAGCTCCACCGTAGCCTTGCCGTCCTTATCGCCGGTGTTGCTCACCGTGACGGTCGCCGTGAAGGTGTCGGTGTCGCTGTTGTAGTCCAGTTTGTCAAGGCTGTACTCATAGGTCGTGTAGGACAGACCGTAGCCGAAGGGGAAGCAGACCTCCTCAGCGTAGTTCCAGCCATCGGTCGAGGCTTTGGTGCCAACCGCGGAATCGGCGTTGCCCTGACCGAGGATGGTGTCCTCGTAGCGGGTCTCGTAGTAGCGGTAGCCGACATAGATGCCCTCGTTATAGCTGACAAAGCTGTCGCCTGCCGCGCGGGGCGTTTTGCTGCCGTAGTTGTAGGCGTGCAGACCGAAGTTTTCGGCGCTGGGCGCGGACAGGGAGTTGGCGGCAAAGGTGGCGGTGGTGTGACCGGAGGGGTTGACCTCACCGGTCACAACGCGGATGGCGCCGGGCATACCGTAGAAGCCGGGGTTGCCGACCCACAGCACAGCGTCAACATTGTACTCGTCCAGCCAGTCCATCTCCATCGCAAAGACGGAGTTCAGCAAGACGACGGTTTTCTTGAATTTGCCGGAATCCTTGATTTTCTGGAAGATCGCTTTCTCGTTGTCGTCCAGCTCCAGCATACGCTTGCCCTCGTCGTTGACCATCGCAAGGTCGTTACCCTCGGTGGCAAAGCGGGACAGCGTAACAAACGCGACATCACCATAGGACGCAAACGAGTCGGTGACGCTGCCGGTGAACAGCGCCGGGTCATATTCGCCCACGCTGGAAACGCTTCTTGCTTTCGGCGCTTCGGCGGAAGCGTAGGCGTCCAGCACGGTTTGGTTCACGTTGAAGCCGGCATCCTGCAGGGCGTCAACGGGGGTTTTCTGGTAATCCGGGTTTGTGGAGGAACCGCCTGCGGTGCTGCGGAACACCGGGTCGATGCTGCCGCGGCCAAAGACCGTGACGTTGCGCTCAGACTCGGAAAGCGGCAGGGCGTTGTTGCGGTTGTAGAGCAGCACGCTGCCCTCTTCTTCTTCCTGCTCACAGAACTGATAAGCGGCTTCGATGTACTTTTCGTAGCTTGCGTCAGACAGGGTGCCGTCAGCGGAGAACTCCGTGCCGCCGTAAGATGCGCCAGCGCCTTCGATGCCGAGTGCATGGTTGACTTCGCCTTCCTGCTGGAACGCAATAGTCGTTCCGGTCAGGACAAGGTTGGCCACCAGCACAGCCGCGCCGGACAAGCCCAGCCAACGGCGGGACTTGCTTGAGGTTTCCTTTTGTGCCATAGGTTTTTCTCCTTCCTAAACTGTCACAGATGAATGATCCGATGCGCTTGCTGCCAAGGGCTGTGCACTTCCCTTTTGCAGAAGCTTTTCGTATCTTTTTCACAAAGCTATCATAAAGGGAAGCGTTGACCGGGTCAATGCAGTTGGCGTAAATGTCAAAAAACACGGCACAAATGACAACGAAGAAAAGCGGCCGCCTTTCGGCAGTCGCTTTTGGGTTATGCAGTTTCTTTTTGGCTTTTCCCGCAGGGGAAGGTGACCACCAGATAAAAAATCGAGTCCTCCACAAAGCAGTCTGCCGTGCCACCGTACAGCTCGGCAATGCTTTTGATGCTTTTTATGCCGTAGCCATGCTCCTCGGTATCCTGCTTGGTTGTGACGATAGCGCCGTCCCGCAGCGTCGGCGGTGCGGGGGTGTAGTTCTGCACGCGGATGACCGCCATGTCACGGCAGCGGCTGATGTCCAGTGTGATGACCCGCTTAGACGCATCGTTTACCTGCGTCAGACACTCAATGGCATTGTCCAGCGCATTGCCCAGCAGGGAGTAAATGTGGTAGTGCTTCATATCCTCCAGACAGCTGCCGTCTGCCGAGCAGACCAGCTGAATACCTGCCCGCCCGCAGAGTGCCGACTTTTGGGTCAGTGTGATGTCCAGCGCCTTATTCCCGGTGAGATAGCGCAGGTTCAGGTTGTCCATCTCTTCTTCCAGACGGGCGCGTTCCTCATCTGTGGCGCGGGAATACTGCTGTTTCAGGTCATGGTAGCGGATGTTGATTTTTTCCATGTCTTTTTTTGCCTGCTCATACTGCTGCTTGTCACATTCCAACAGCTGCGCCAGCATTTCATTCTCGTGTTCCAGACTTTTGATGCTGCAATTTGAAAATTCCAGCGCCAGAATCGTGATGGCAAACAGGATGCAGAACGCATTCAGCGCCAGATAGGCGGTCAGGTAGGACTCTGCGCTGCTGTCCAGAACATCCTCCAGCACAACACTCAGGTAGACCGCGGCAATCAGGAAAAAGCCGGAGTAAAGCACGGTCTTGACATTGTCAAACAGCAGGCGCCCGCGCCGGATGCGCAGGGTGAGCAGCAGGTAGATGACCAGACATACCACAAGGTTGCTGAAAAGCAGAATGACAAAGGTAACGAGCCTGTCCGTGCGCCCATGCTGAATCAGCCAAATAATAGGCATATAGGCCAGCTTACTGGCAATGTGCTGCACCGCGTAGGCACAGGTTGTATAAAACAGGGCGTGCAGCGGGCTGCAGTCAAAGCTGAACCATATCAGACCAAACAGCAGCGTCGTATACAGCAGCAATCTTGCCCAAAGCGGCAGAAATGTCAGGGTGTTCGTCAGTGCGAGAAAGCCCCATACACCCGCCGCCAACCGCGGAACGAAGCAGCTGCGGCGCTGCCCCCACGGGACAAACAGGCCAGCGCATAGAATCATACCCAGCTGGACTTGCTGGTTCAGTATCCAATTTATGACCGGCACGGGTCTTCCCACTCCTTTTTTGCCATATATCGAGAAAATGCTTCGGTGAAGGCGTCCTTGTAGGTGCGCCCGATGGGCAGTGCCGCCCCGCCGATATAGACATTCATACGGCTTACCGCCGTGATACAGCGCAGGTTCACAAGATAACTGGCGCTGCATCGTACAAAGCCGTAGGGCGTCAGCTGCGCCGCGATTTCCTGCATCGAACCGCGGTTTTTGATGATCTCAGTCTTACCGTCCCCGCCGCACAGGTTGTACAGCAGGTCGTGCTGGCGCACCTCCACATAGGCGATTTCCGCTGCATCCAGCAGCCGCGTCACGGCGCCGTCCTTGACGACAATGTGCGGCGGCGTGACCTTTTGATCGGCGCGCTTTTGCAGCACCTTCAGCGCCCGCGTCAGATACATATGGAAGGAGTACCACTGTATCGGCTTTACAATAAAGCCCAGTGCGCCGACACTGTACCCATTCAGCGCGAATTGCTGCAAATTCGTGCAAAAAATGAGGATGACGTCTTGATCTGTCTCCCGGATTTTTTCGGCCAATTCCATGCCGGACATCTGCGGCATATCAATGTCGAGATATAAAATGTCAAAATCACGGTCTTGCGCCGCCAGATAGACTGCCGCGCAGTCGAACTCCTGTACGTTCAGTTCTGTGCCGTTCTCCGCGCCAAACCGCGCCAGTGCCTGTTTCAGTTGGTCTCTTTCTTGTTTTTCATCGTCCACAATGCCGATTCGGATCATCGTGCGTTCCTCCCTCCGCGCAAGGATCTATACAAATATGATATACCCCCGAACGCAGCCTCGTCAACCTTTTACGAGCGAATCGCCCAATTTTTTCAAGATATTTCCGGAATACCGCGCTCTGCGTAGGGAAGATTCCTGACCACCGTTTGACCACTACTGTGCAGTCGCACTAGGCTCAAAGTGCCAATGTGAAAAATATACCAAACAAGCCCGGTCGTCTTAACACAATCTTAATACCCCGGCAGAAAAGCTTAATACCATCTTTAAACGGGCGGCGCTATACTGTATTGTACGAAAATTCTGCTGGAGTGTGATTTTCTTTGCCATCTCATCGGCGTTTAACCTGTAAGCTCAATTACTTTCAGTCCATTATTCTGCTGTTTGCAATGGTTATCCTTATCGGGGCAGCGCTTTTGATGCTGCCGATCTCTGCACAAGCACATACCGTCACCCCTTTCCATGAAGCATTATTCACAGCAACCTCCGCCGTCTGTGTTACGGGGCTGGTTGTGCGGGATACAGCTTCTCACTGGTCAGCCTTTGGTCAGGCTGTTCTGATGGTGCTGATTCAGATCGGCGGCCTGGGTGTGATCACAGTCGGCGCGTCTTTCTCGCTTTTATCCGGTCGGCGCATTTCCCTCTCACAGCGCGGTCGGATGCAGGAGGCCATGTCCGCCCCCAAAGTGGGCGGCATTGTGCGGCTGACAGGCTTTGTGATCCGTAGCTCTTTGGTGATGGAAGGGATTGGTGCACTTTGTATGCTCCCGGTTTTCTGCCGTGATTTCGGCGTTTCCGGGATATGGAAAGCCATTTTTCATTCCGTTTCCGCTTTCTGCAATGCGGGCTTTGATTTAATGGGTACCCCCGACACGCCTTTCGTTTCTCTGACCGCATATCGCGCCGACCCGGTTATCAGCCTGACGATTTCCGCCCTGATCGTTATAGGCGGCATTGGCTTTCTGACGTGGGATGACGTGCGGACCAATCGGCTCCGCTTTCATCGCTATCGGCTGCAAAGCAAAGTTATTCTGACATCGACGGCACTCTTGATCTTGCTGCCAACACTATACTTCTTCTTTTTTGAGTTCAAAGGAGTCACACCGCAGGAACGGCTGCTGCTCTCTCTGTTTCAGTCCATAACGCCCCGGACAGCCGGTTTTAATACGGCAGACTACACGTCCTTGTCCAGCAGCGGGCGCGGCCTTACGATTCTGCTGATGTTCATCGGCGGTTCACCGGGTTCTACTGCCGGCGGCATCAAGACAACAACGATAGCGGTGCTTGTCGCCAATGCTTTTGCTGTATTCCGCAGGCAGAAGAGCCCAGAAATGTTCGGGCGGCGGATGGAAGAAAAAGCGGTCCATGATGCCGCAGCCATTTTTACACTGTATCTCGTCCTTTCGCTGACGGGGGCATTCATCATCAGCACCGTCGAGGGCTTGCCGCTGTCCGAATGCCTGTTTGAGACGACCTCGGCCATTGCTACCGTAGGACTGTCGCTGGGATTGACACCGCATCTGGGAATCGTCTCGCAGGGGATTTTAATTTTCTTGATGTTCATTGGGCGTGTCGGCGGACTGACCATGATCTACGCA
>UMKF01034958.1_pt1 | contig 12303 bp, 9 predicted proteins | sample 1966251 | NCBI WGS metagenome assembly UMKF01 (sample SAMEA4836171, study PRJEB28245) | human gut metagenome | biome: gut microbiome; material: fecal sample | place: Denmark | collected 2008
TAGTTGGCTAATTTTATTCTATTTACTGAATATCCCTATTTATGTATTTCATCTATGGAAAGCTGGTCGGTGATAAGGGATACATCGGCAGGAATCTCTTTGAAAGATTGTTTGTCGACGGCATACAGCTTATAACCAAGCTGAAAAGCAACATGAAAGGTGCATTGATGACACTTTCGGACAAACTGCTTCTCAGGAAGCGGGCCATTATAGAAACCGTAAATGATGAACTCAAGAATATAGCACAAGTGGAACATTCACAGCATAGAAGTTTTGATAATTTTATTGTCAACCTCTTGGGGGGCAATTGCTGCATATTGCTGCTTTCCAAAGAAGCCGTGCATCAATGTTAAGAGAACAATTAACACACAGCTTGCGTTGTTCTGAATTCATCGAACTCACGTAATTTTATAACTAACTATTGGTTTTGGATAAAAATAAAATATTAATTTTGCTGAAGATAAGATTTAATCCCTGCAAAAGCAAATATTGATGAATTTACAGTGTTTTCCTGTTTTACACATAAGAGTTTAGGTGGATTTAACTAAATAATGGTATGAAAAAGAAATATTTATTTTCGTTGTTTTTAATTTGTGTAAGTCCAACGAATGCCAAGTATACACATTCTAGGTCTTCATATAATCTGGACGTTGCAAGTGTTTCTTCAAATGGTGTGGTCACGGCTCAAGAGAAGGGGATGACTGTAGTACGCGTCACAACAGACAACAGGCTATCAGATTATTGTACGGTCACCGTACCGCCTAATCCGGAGCGGGTGGAGCTGGTTGAACGGATATCTCTCCTATACGGGAAAAGCCGTAGTCTTGCCTACACGATTTATCCTTCGGATGCTTATGTGTCGCTTTCATGGAGTTCTAGTAATCCCGAGGTGGTTCGGGTGGCTGATGGTCGTGTAAAGGCAATAGGAGTGGGTGAAGCTAATATCACAGTAACGGCACCGAACGGTGTAAAAGCCGTATGCAGGATAAATGTGCCGGAGCCAGATTATCATATCTTCGTATGGCATTATGACGGTAGTTATGACGCTTTTTCTTTTAGTGAACACCCAATCATCACTTGTGACGGAAGGACTGTGAAGGTGGTGACTAGCGTTACTGAAATAGAATTTGCAGAAACTGATGTCCACAAATATACGTTTTCTGATAGTGAAGAACCTTTTATCACAGAGATTGGTTCGGTGTCGGATGATAGTCTGCAACCTAGGATGGAATATAAGAATGATCGTGTTTGGATTCAAGGTTGTATACCTGGAAGTGTGTTGCAGGTATTTACAATGGATGGTAGGACATGTGGCACACGCAAAGTGTCGATAAATGGTCGGGTGGAATTTAACTTTTCTGGCTTGCCTATTGGTATATATATATTAAAGACTGAAACAATAACTTATAAAATTATAAAGAAATGAAGATGAACATATTGTTTTTTCGGGTGCTGGCTGTACTGTTGGTCCTTTCTGCTGGACTTCCGATAATGGCTCAAGGTGTGATTGTTTATAAGAAGAATGGTACCTTTGAGAAATTTCCGTATGAACAAATAGACAGTATTGTTACTTATAATTATGACGCCACGGATCCAACCGAAGATGGAGCATTTACAGTAAACGGGGTTGCTTTTAAGATGATACTCGTGGAAGGTGGCACTTTCTATATGGGCAGTGACAGTGGTGATATTAACGAAAAGCCGGTGCACAGCGTCACCCTCAGCGACTATATGATTGGTGAAACGGAAGTTACTCAGGAGTTGTGGCAGGCTGTCATGGGGGATAATCCATCATATTTTAAAGGAAATATGCAAAGGCCCGTAGAAAAAGTTTCTTGGAATGATTGTTTGGATTTTATTGAAAAACTGAATGAACTGACCGGCGAACACTTCTCACTTCCCACTGAGGCACAATGGGAATATGCTGCGCGTGGAGGAAGGTATTACGAAGGATATGTGTATAGTGGTAGCAACACAATAGGCAATGTGGCATGGTATCATGAAAATTCGTCTAGCTCTACACATCCTGTTAAAGCCAAGCAAGCCAATGAACTGGGGCTTTATGATATGAGTGGAAATGTATGGGAGTGGTGCCAGGATTGGTATGGTGATTATACTTCAACTTCTGTTACCGACCCTACGGGGGCTTCTTCTGGAAGCTACCGTGTGTTGCGTGGCGGTGGTTGGTACGGTGATCCTACGTACTGTCGTGTATCTGATAGATACTACCTCACACCGGAGCGCAAGGACGGTCACTATGGCTTACGCCTAGCTCTTTCCAGTTCTTATAAAAAATAAAAAAATGAAGAATGGATGGCTGGTTGCTCAAGACGATAAAAGGAGCTGGTAAAAGTAGTCCTATCATCCATTTTTGAAATATCTGGTGGATATGTAGGGATATTCAGTAAATGTCCCCCAAAATAAAATGGCATACGAAGTGAGTGTGGTCTATCATCTTTGTATGCCTTTTTTATTGCCATTTTTCTGTGTTTTCTTTAAAATTCTATTCGACAAGACATGACGCACCGGAAGAAGCCTGATGACTTCCTCTGATTCTGCTGGTAAAATTATGGCATGTTGCTTTAACGGTCCTTTTCCTGGTCTTGTCTATCATCAGTACGGCATTTGTTGTATGTAAGGACATTCTATTTACTGAATATCCCTAAGAAGAAATTAATTTGCTTGTCGTGTACTTGTTTTTTTAATCCAAAGTCCTGTTTTTGAATGACTTATTAGTCAAAATATAAATTTCTCTTCGCAAGAGAATTGTAATAACAAAGGTAAAGAAAAGGGCGGAAAATCGGGTGTTTTTAATTGATAAAAGTATGTGAATGTGTCGCAAAGCATGAAAATGTTAAATATTTTATGGCTTGCGCACGGAGATATAGTAATTTTCAGCTGATATTTTAAGGAATCTATCTCTTGCGAAGAGATATAACAGCGAAATAAAATATTAAGCAGATGGATGGTGATATGGGATATGCTGATACAAACACTTTCTGAAATTGATGCCATCATTGGTAAGTCGAATCTTAAAATTGAGACATTATGAGAAATTTGAATTATACTTTTGTATATCTGATGCTGTTTATTCGGCCGGTAACAGCTGGAGCACGAAGTGACTTCTTTTTGAATATATGTAGAGACATTGCTGATTTTTGGTCAAGTGTATGCCGACAGTTTCGGACCAATAAAAATTACCATTTTCAGGTACGTCAGCCGATGAAGTAATGGATATTTTTTTATATTTGCGATACTAAAGGGGCTGAATACTTTTTTCGGATATTCCGATTGAATGCTGTATTATTTAGATTTGGCTTTGAACTGTTAACCCTAAAATTTAATTTGATACGATGAAACAGAAAGAGAAACCGATAGATTTGATTTTCCGTATACCTGTACGTATAAGTCGCCGAGTTTGTAATCGTAATTCAAGTGATATATTGCATGTCTATTCTGACGATGCAGATGCGAGAGTTTATAGATTACGTTTGAACATGTAAATGGATTTGGAGGCGATTATATGTTGAGAATTTATACTTGTTTGATGTTGTCAGTTTTTCTACTGACTTCTTGTTCCAATAAAGAAAAATCATCCGAAAAGGAAGGTGTTGAAGCAGTGTTGCCGGCTCAGGTAAATGAAGTCACGGTTATGACACTGAAGAAAACGCCGTTCAACCATGAGCTGGTGAGCAACGGCAAGGTGACTGCTTCAAAGTATGCCGACCTTTCGTTCCGTGTGACATCGGAACCGGTGGCGCATATCTATGTGAAGAACGGCGATTTCATAAAGAAAGGCCAGAAGATAGCCGAACTCGATCTGTTTGCACTCCGCAACAGTATGGAAAAGGCTGAGATAGCGCTGCGCCAGTCGGAACTGGAGATGAAGGATGTGCTCATCGGTCAGGGATATGCCCCCGACCGAATGAAGGACATTCCGAAGGATGTGGTCAAGCTTGCCGAAGTGAAGAGCGGATATGCCCAGAGCCGTACAGCCTACGATATGGCAAGGTATGAACTCAAGCATGCTGTACTCACGGCGCCGTTCGACGGGGTGGTGGCAAATCTTGAATCGCGCAGTTTCAACCGTCCTGACGCCTCTAAACCATTCTGCCGTGTGATAGGAAACGGAGGCATGGAGGTGGCTTTCAAGGTGCTGGAAAGCGAACTGCCACTTGTAAAAAGAGGCGATAAGGTGGAGGTCGCTCCGTTTGCAGGAACGGCCGGCTCATGCAGCGGTACGGTATCGGAAATAAATCCTTTGGTGGATGAGAACGGACTGGTGAGTGTAAGAGCAAAGGTAAACGGCGGTGCGAAGCTGTTCGACGGCATGAATGTGAGGGTGAGCGTGAAACGTTCTGTTCCCGACCAGTTTGTGGTGCCAAAGACTGCCGTGGTGATGCGTACCGGCAAGCAGGTTGTATTTACTCTGAGGAACGGCAGGGCGATGTGGAACTATGTCACCACCGGACTGGAGAACATGAGCGAATATACGGTTACGGGCGACGGTCTGGATGAGGGGGTACAGGTAATAGTGACCGGAAATGTGAATCTTGCCCATGAGGCTCCTGTAAAAGTGATACGTTAAACATTTCCGCACTATGGTGAAATTTCTGATTAAAAGACCTATAGCGGTACTCATGGCGTTCACTGCCTGTTTCATCGTGGGGGTGGTGACATATTTTTCACTGCCGGTATCGCTTCTTCCCGATATAGACATTCCGCAGATAACTGTACAGGTGAGCGGCGAGAATTCTTCGGCGCGCGAGCTGGAGAACACGATGGTTGCCCCTGTGAGGAGACAGCTCATGCAGGTGTCGGGACTCAGCGAGATGAGGAGCGAGACGCGCGACGGCTCGGGAATCATACGCCTGTCGTTCGATTTCGGTACGGATACAGATCTTGCCTTCATCGAGGTGAACGAGAAGATTGACGCAGCGATGAACAATCTGCCGAGGGATGCCGTACGTCCGAAGGCCATCAAGGCGAGTGCTACAGATATTCCCGTGTTCTACCTGAATATGACTCTTAAAGACGAGGTGCCGTATAAGGAGACGGACGGGGATGCATTTCTTGATATGTGCACTCTGGCAGAGAATGTAGTGAAACGCCGTATAGAACAGCTTCCGCAGGTGGCGATGGCCGACATGACCGGTGTGCCGGAGAAGATGCTGCGCATCGTGCCCGACATGGGAAAGATGGAGAGTCTCGGCATGGGCATAGCTGACCTGGAAGAGATACTGGAGTCGAACAACGTGGAGCCTGGAAGCATGCTTGTGCGCGACGGATACTATGAATACAACATACGTATTGCATCAATACTCCGAACTCCGGAAGATGTGGAGAACATATACTTCAACCGCAACGGGCTTGTGATGCGTCTTGGCGACATCTGCAGCGTGCAGACTGTTACACGCAACGAGATGGGACGTTCGCTGGCCGGTGGCAAGCGTGCCGTAACTCTCGCAATCATCAAGCAGAGTGACGAGAACATGGACAATCTGCGGAGCGAGCTGAAGGAGACGACCGACTATTTCAAGAAGATTTATCCGGACATAGAGTTCGGCATCACGCGCAACCAGACAGAACTTCTTGACTATACAATATCCAACTTGCAGCAGAACTTCACATTGGGATTCCTGTTCATCTTCATTGTGGCTGTGTTCTTCATCGGCGATGTGCGTTCGCCTTTGGTTATCGGCATAACCATGATAACTTCGGTTGTCATCTCTTTCTTCTTTTTCTACATATTCAAGATTTCGCTCAATGTCATATCGCTTTCGGGAATGATTCTTGCCGTGGGTATGATGATAGACAATGCCATAATCGTGACTGAAAACGTATCGCAGTACCGCGAGAGGGGATATTCGCTCAGGCGTGCCGCCGTGGCCGGTACATCGGAGATGATTACTCCTATGTTGAGTTCGTCGCTCACGACCATAGCGGTGTTCGTTCCTCTGGTGTTCATGAGCGGTATAGCCGGTGCCATATTCATGGATGAGGCTTTCTCCATCACCATCGGACTCATGGTTTCATATTTCACGGGCATAATGCTGCTGCCGGTACTTTACGTGCTGTTTTACCGTATGGGCATAAGGAAGCACAATTGGTTTACTGCCAGCTTCAAGAACCTTCTTAAGAATGAATGGCTGACACGTTTCTATGATGCCGGAATAAAGTGGGTGTTTGCCCACAAGAAGACCACCATGGCGTTTGCAATACTTTCGATTCCGCTGTGCGTGCTGATGTTTGCAGTAATAGACAAGGAACGTATGCCGGAGATTGACCAGAATGAAACTGTTGTGAGCATAGAGTGGAACGAAAATATACATGTGGACGAGAACAACAGGAGGGTGAATGGAATATTGGCCGCCGCTGATTCTTCGGTGGAGGAACACACTGCATACGTGGGAATGCAGGACTATATGCTGGGAACAGAGAACGAGCTTTCCGTTTCTGAGGCTGAGCTTTATTTCCGTACAGCTGAACCGTCGCAGATTCCGGTGCTTGCCGAACAGTTGGGCGCCAAGATACGCAGAGAATATCCGTCGGCATCTGTCACTTTCTCGCCTCCGGTAACCATCTTCGAGAAGCTTTTTGTGACAGGAGAACCAGACCTGGTGGCGCAGCTGCGTGTTTCCGACCGTACTTCTACTCCTGAAGCCGCGGATGTAAGGAAGATTGAGGCGGACATTGCTCGCGAAACCGGTTATGCGCCCGAAGGTACTTCGTTCCGCAGACAGATGAATCTGGTGGTAGACCGTGACCGCCTGCTTATATATGATGTGAGCTATGATGAAGTGGTGAGGGTGCTTCGTACTGCACTGAAAGACAATCAGGTTTCTACCTTGCGTTCTTATCAGCAGTATCTGCCGATAGGTATAGCGGGAAGGGAGATGAGCGTGAACCGCATCCTTGCCGAAACGCTCGTTGAGACAAATGCGGATGTCGCTACTGGAGAAAGGAACTATATACCTTTGCGCGAGCTGGTGAGTATTGTTCCTGACGAGGATCTGAAAGAAATCACTGCCGGACGCAACGGAGAGTATATACCCGTGAATTTCTACGGGGTGAGGAACGTGCCGGAGGTGATGGACGGTGTACGCCGGGCTGTCGACAATGACAGCCGCTGGGATGTGTCGTTCGGCGGAAGTTTTTTCTCCAACAAGAAGATGATGGGCGAACTGACGGTCATTCTGCTTATATCGGTGCTGCTTATGTACTTTATACTCTGTGCGCAGTTCGAGAGTTTCCTTCAGCCGCTTATCGTGCTGGCTGAAATTCCTATAGACATTGCGTTCGGACTGGTGCTGCTGTGGGCTACGGGACATACCGTCAACCTTATGTCCGCCATTGGAATCATCGTTTCCTGCGGTATTGTGGTGAACGACTCCATCCTGAAGCTGGACTCCATAAACGAACTGCGCAAAGAGGGCATGCCGCTGATTGATTCCATACATACGGCTGGACACAGGAGACTGAGAGCCATCATCATGACCACGCTTACCACGGTGTTTGCAATGGTTCCGCTGCTGTTCACTTCAGACCTAGGTTCGGAACTGCAGCGTCCGCTTTCGGTTGCAATGATAGGTACCATGATGGTGGGACTTGTCGTCAGCCTTTTTGTAATTCCACTGATTTACTGGTTTATATATAGAAGACATGAAACTGAGAATAATTGAAATATTGCTCCTGTCTGCTCTCTTGGGAACGGGGGTGCATGCCCAGACTGCATTGAAGCTGGATCTTGAGAAAACCATAACCATGGCAAACGACAGCTCTCTGTCGGCTTTCCGCTATCAGAATATGTATCTGTCCGGTTATTGGGAATACAGAAGCTATAAGGCGGCCCGTCTGCCGAGCCTCACTCTGAACACTACTCCTGCGCAGTATTACCGCAGCATCACGCGCCGATACGACTCGCAGCAGAATATTGATGTGTACCGCGAACAGCAGATGTTCAGTGCCGGTGCGGGACTTAGCCTGTCGCAGAATTTCGACCTTTTGGGAGGTACGTTCTATGTGGACACCCAGCTGGACTATATGTACAACTTCGGTGATTCGAAGTCAAACCAGTTCTCTACGGTTCCTTTCCGTATAGGTTATCAGCAGGACCTGCTAGGATACAACGCCTTCAGATGGGACAGGAAGATTGAACCGCTGAAGTTCGAGAAGGTGAAGAAGCAGTATCTTTACAATGCCGAGAGCGTGTCGGAAGAGGCCGTGAACTATTTCTTTGCACTCGCAATGGCTCAGGCAGACTACAAGCTGGCTCAGGACAATGTGGCGACAGCTGATACGCTGTACGCCATAGGCGAGCAGAGGAAGAAGATTGCTTCGATATCGCAGGCCGATCTGGTTACGCTGAAACTGGATAAGGTGAATGCACGCAACACGCTGAAAAATGCGGAGATTTCGCGCAAGCGCGCTATGTCGGCGCTGGCAACGTTTCTGAATATGGACCGTAACTCGTATATAGAGATTGATCTGCCGTCGCGTCCGCGATATATAGATGTTCCTGCCGACATGGCCATGACATTGGCGCGTGAGAACAATCCTATGTATCTGGAACAGCGTCAGAATGTGCTGGAGGCTGAACGCGACGTAGACCGCACTAAGAAGGAGTCGCGGTTCAATGCCAGCTTCAATGCCAGTGTGGGTTTCAATCAGGTGGCCGACAATATCGGTGATGCTTACCGTGACCTGCTGCAGCAGGACCTCGTGTCGTTTTCCATATCTGTTCCGCTTATAGACTGGGGCGTGCGCAAAGGCAAGTACAATATGGCAAAGAACAACCTGAATGTGGTGAAGATTGCCGCCCGTCAGGAGGAAATAAGTCTGGAGGAGGATGTGATGATGACCGTGAGCGACTTCAATGTGCAGCAGGGCATGATTGCCAGTGCGGAGGAAGCTCTCGACCTTGCAGAAATGGCTTACGACCAGACACGCAAGCGCTTTATCATAGGCAAGGCCGACATCAATAGTCTGACGCTTGCGCAGAACCGCCAGCAGGAAGCGCAGAAGAACTATATACAGGCATTGCAGAACTATTGGCTGAGTTACTACAAGATACGCAAGCTTACGCTGTATGATTTTGAGTTTGGAATTTCGCTTTCAGAGCGTTTCGATTTTGAGAATCATTTGAGATAGCCTTGCAATGAGCCGTATAAAAGATAAAAAAGCCGGGCGGCCGCTGGTATGGTCGTCGTTTACGCTTATTGTGACATTCGTGTGCCTTTCGCTTATTGGACTGGCACTGACGCCGCTCCTTCCGGTGAAGCTGTCGCCGTCGCGGGACATGCCGGGGCTTTTTGTCTCCTTCTCCATGCCGGGCAATTCGGCCAGAGTTGTGGAGACTGAAGTCACCAGCCGTCTGGAAGGAATGCTGTCGAGGGTGAACGGTATAAAGAATATAATTTCCACTTCCGACAACGGAGGCGGGTATATCATGATAGAGCTCGACAGACATGCCGACATTGACGCTGCACGCTTCGAGGTCTCCACGCTTATAAGGCAGCTCTGGTCGCAGTTGCCTGACGGTGTGAGCTATCCGCTTATTTCCACGCAGCAGAGCGACGACAAGGCTTCGCATCCGTTTATGACGTATACGCTGAATGCTCCTGCTACGCCGATTGTTATACAGAAATACGGTGAGGAGAGGATTAAGCCGATGATTTCTGCGCTGGACGGGGTGTATAAGGTGGAACTGAGCGGTGCAACACCTATGGAGTGGCGTATCGTATTCGACAATGTGCAGCTTGAACATACTGGAATAGCGGTGGAGGATATTCTTACTGCAATAGAAGAAAGATACGGTCGTGAGTTTCTTGGCATCTGCGAACTGGAGAAAAACGGCGGTTCTGAATGGATTCGTCTGGTTCGTGTCACGGAAGGCAGTCAAGAAGGCTTTGTACCGTCGGAGATTGCAGTCAAGGCAAAAGACGGAAGCATGATACCTCTTGACCGTCTGGTGAAGGTTACACGTACGGAGCAGGAACCTACATCGTATTTCCGTATCAACGGACTCAACTCGGTATACCTTTCCATTACTGCCACAGAAACGGCAAATCAGCTTGCTCTGGCGGAAGAAGTGAAGAAAGTTATTGCCGAAGCTGAAGCTGCAATGCCTCCAGGATATGAGATTCATGCCGGTTATGATGCTACCGAATATATCTCGAAGGAACTGGATACGATTTATTTCCGTACAGGAATTACTGTGCTGATACTGCTGCTTTTCGTGGCACTCATCACACGCAATATGCGTTATCTGTTTCTGATTGTTGCCGGACTGACTGTCAATATTGCTGTGGCGGCCATCCTGTACTATGCACTGGGATTGGAAATACAGCTTTATTCGCTTGCCGGAATCACCATATCGCTGAACCTGGTGATTGACAATATCATAGTGATGACCGACCATATACTGAGAAAGAGAGATCTGAAGGCCTTCATGTCGGTGCTGGCGGCGACACTGACTACAATCGGGGCATTGGTCATAATCTTCTTCCTAGATGAGAAAATACGACTGAACCTTCAGGATTTTGCTGCTGTGGTGATTGTCAATCTGGCCATTTCGCTTCTGGTGGCACTCTTTTTCGTTCCTCCAATGATTGAAAAAATTGGTCTTGATGAGGGCAAGCCGCGCCATTCCAGAATATGGGTAAAACGGGGAACAGTGTATTTTACTCGTTTCTATCGAGGTATGATAGTATTGCTCAGCCGTTACAGGGCTGTAGCTTTCATTCTGCTGGTGCTCGGTTTCGGACTTCCGGTGTTCATGCTTCCGGAGAAGATAGAGGATGCTGAGGCGAAAGGCTGGTGGGCGGAATGGTACAACAAGGTTTTTGACAACTCCACATATAAGGAAGACATCAAACCTATTGTGGACAAGGCCTTGGGAGGCTCGTTGCGCCTCTTTGCTGAAAATGTGTATGACGGCAGTTACTTCAACCGTGATGAGGAAGAAGTGGTGCTGGCAATCAATGCCACTTTGCCGAACGGCAGTACGCTGGAGCAGATGAACGTGCTTGTGAAGAAGATGGAGACCTATCTGAGCGAATTTAAGGAGATACGCCAGTTTCAGACATCGATATACAGTGCACGCAGGGCAAACATCCGGATATATTTCAAAAAGGAATACAGTAATACCGGATTTCCATACGAATTGAAGACAAACGTGATAAGCCGTTCGTTGACCATCGGCGGTGGCAGCTGGACTGTGTACGGGCTGGAGGATCAGTCATTCAGCAATGACGTGCGGGAGTCTGCCGGCAGTTACCGTGTGAAGATGTGCGGTTACAACTATGACGAGCTGTGTCATTGGGCCGATGAGATGAAAAAACTGCTGCTTGCTCACCGCCGTATAATGGAAGTTGACATAAATTCTGAATTCTCGCAGTGGAAGGACGACTATACGGAGTTTTATCTGGAGTTCGACAAGCGCAAGATGGCGGAGGAAAATCTGACGGCGTACGACTTGTTTGCCGCGCTGCGTCCTGTATTCATGCGCGACCAATTGGCCGGAAGCATCATCTACAGCGGCGGTCTGGAATGTCTGCGTCTATCGTCCAGGCAGAGCGGCGAATACGACGTGTGGGCTTTTATGGTTGTTCCGTTTGTCGTGAACGGCAAGCAGTACAAGCTTTCCGACCTTGCCGTGCTAGCGAAAGGACAGGCACCGAAACAGGTGGCCAAGGAGAACCAGCAGTATCGTCTATGCCTGCAATATGAGTATGTCGGTTCGTCGGAACAGGGAAGGAAGATTCTGGAGAGGGATATAGAAACAATGAAGAAACGTCTGCCTATGGGGTATACGGTGGAGAACGAGAGCGACTATTGGAATAGGGACAAAGACGACAACAGCCAGTATTTCCTGCTGCTGATAGTCATTTCCATAATTTTCTTCATCTCGGCTATACTTTTCAATTCGCTGAGTCAGCCGCTTGCCATAATATTCGTGATTCCTGTATCGTATATAGGCGTGTTCCTGACGTTCTATCTTTTCGAATTGAACTTCGATCAGGGCGGTTTTGCGTCATTCGTGCTGCTCTGCGGTATTACGGTAAACGCAAGTATATATATACTCAACGAGTATAACGCCATACGTAGGAATTTCCCAAGATTATCTCCGTTGCGTGCTTACACCAAGGCGTGGAATGTAAAGGTTGTTCCTATATTCCTGACGGTTATGTCTACCATCCTCGGTTTTGTGCCGTTTTTGATAGGAGAGAAGACTCCGTTCTGGTTCCCTCTTGCTGCAGGAACGATTGGCGGACTCGTGATGTCGATGTTGGGAATATTCAT
>UMKF01033870.1_pt1 | contig 12185 bp, 8 predicted proteins | sample 1966251 | NCBI WGS metagenome assembly UMKF01 (sample SAMEA4836171, study PRJEB28245) | human gut metagenome | biome: gut microbiome; material: fecal sample | place: Denmark | collected 2008
GTATGAACTTCTGGGGCTTCACTCCTGATTACTTCGCTTACAGTCAGGAATTCTTCAAGACTTTCCTGAGCGACCCGAAAAACATGGAAAACTTGAAGAGCGAATTCTTTATTCCATTGATGGTAGATAAATTGATTAATGACGGAACGGCTACTGTTGAAGTGCTGGATACTGCCAGCAAATGGTTCGGCGTTACTTATCCGGAAGACCGTCAAAGTGTAGTAGACAAGATTCAGGCATTGGTTGATGCCGGTGAATATCCTGCCAAGTTGTTCTAAAGAAGTACTATTGGTTAAAATAGAAAGCAGTCATTCTGATGAGTGGCTGCTTTTTTTGTTTTTCATAACGTGCCATACTACTCTGTATCCAATAAATATTCATTATCTTTGCAGTTCAAAATCGTATAAATCAGAGACAGAAGTGATTTCAGTAGAAGGATTATCAGTAGAATTTAATGCGACGCCGCTTTTTGAAGACGTCAGCTATGTTATAAATAAAAAAGACCGTATTGCACTGGTCGGCAAGAATGGTGCAGGTAAATCAACAATGTTGAAAATATTGGCAGGTTTGCAATCACCGACACATGGAGTAGTGGCTACTCCAAAAGATGTCATGATTGGATATTTGCCGCAGGTGATGATTCTCGCCGATAACCGGACGGTGATGGGAGAGGCGGAACTGGCATTCGAACATATTTTTGAACTTCAGGCGAGACTGGAACGGATGAACCGGGAACTGGCAGAACGGACAGACTATGAATCGGAAGAATATCACCAGTTAATAGACCGTTTTACGCATGAGAATGATCGCTTCCTGATGATGGGCGGTACAAACTATCAGGCGGAAATAGAACGGACGCTTCTAGGATTGGGCTTCAGCCGTGAGGACTTCGAACGCCCTACTTCGGAATTTTCCGGTGGTTGGCGTATGCGTATCGAACTTGCGAAGTTGCTGCTTCGCCGTCCGGACGTACTTCTGCTCGATGAGCCGACCAATCATCTTGATATTGAAAGTATTCAGTGGTTGGAGAACTTTTTGGCGACTCGTGCCAATGCTGTTGTACTGGTCAGTCACGACCGTGCCTTTCTTAATAATGTAACTACCCGTACGATTGAAATTACTTGCGGGCAGATTTATGACTATAAGGTGAAGTATGATGAGTTTGTCGTTCTCCGCAAAGAACGTCGCGAACAACAACTCCGTGCTTACGAGAATCAACAAAAACAAATACAGGATACGGAAGACTTTATCGAACGCTTCCGTTATAAAGCAACGAAGGCAGTACAAGTACAAAGCCGTATCAAGCAATTGGAAAAGATTGACCGTATCGAAGTGGATGAGGAAGATAATTCGGCACTACGTTTGAAATTTCCTCCTGCCAGCCGTAGCGGTAATTATCCGGTGATTTGTGAGGATGTACGCAAAGCGTATGGCGACCATGTCGTTTTCCACGACGTCAATCTGACTATCAATCGGGGAGAGAAGGTCGCTTTTGTCGGCAAGAACGGTGAAGGTAAGTCTACCTTGGTAAAATGTATCATGGGTGAGATTGACTTCGACGGTAAGTTGACAATCGGGCATAATGTGCAAATCGGATATTTTGCCCAGAATCAGGCACAAATGTTGGACGAAAATCTGACGGTATTTGATACGATTGACCGTGTGGCAACGGGGGATATACGTTTGAAAATACGGGATATATTGGGAGCCTTCATGTTTGGCGGTGAAGCCTCGGATAAGAAAGTGAAAGTACTTTCCGGTGGAGAACGTACCCGTCTGGCGATGATTAAGCTTTTGCTTGAGCCTGTAAACTTCCTGATTCTCGATGAACCGACCAACCATTTGGATATGCGCTCGAAGGATGTGTTGAAAGAGGCGATCCGTGAGTTTGACGGTACTGTGATACTTGTCAGTCACGACCGTGATTTTCTGGACGGACTTGCGACTAAAGTATATGAGTTTGGTGGCGGGCATGTAAAAGAACATCTCAGCGGTATCTATGAGTTCCTTCAAAAGAAAAAGATAGAGAACCTGAATGAACTTCAGAAAAGAGCATCTTTATCTTCTTCGCCTACGGCTTCTGCCAAGGGAAGTGAGCAAGAGCCGGTACAACCTTCGGAGAATAAACTCTCTTATGAGGCACAGAAGGAGTTGAATAAAAAACTGAAGAAACTCGAACGCCAAGTGGCTGATTGTGAGGCTTCGATAGAAGAGACGGAAGCGGCAATATCTATTGTTGAAGCACAAATGGCAACTCCCGAAGGAGCCTCTGATATGCAACTCTATGAGCGGCATCAGAAATTGAAACAGCAGTTGGATGCTATCGTAGAAGAATGGGAACGTGTCTCGTTGGAGCTGGAAGACGCGAAAAAATGATAAATTATTATGTATGCAATATGAAAGTAACTAAGTATTTACCAATTCTTGCCGTATGCCTTATGACAACAGGATGTAACAGTAAGAAAGAGGCCGTGCTAACATCCGGTATCGACCTTGCTAATCTGGATACCATGGCTATGCCGGGTACAAGTTTTTATCAATACGCTTGTGGCGGTTGGGTTGCAGCTCATCCGCTGACTGACGAGTATTCACGTTTCGGAACATTTGATATGTTGCGTGAAAACAGCCGTGAGCAGTTGAAAACATTAATCGCCGAACTGGCTGCAAAGAAAGACAACGCACCGGGCAGTGCCGCTCAGAAAGTGGGTGATCTTTACAATATCGCCATGGATAGCGTGAAACTGAATCAGGAAGGGGTTGCTCCAATTAAAGCTGAACTGGAAGCGATCGACGCCCTCCAAGATAAAGGTGAAATTTATACGTACATCGCCGAAATTCAGAAGAAAGGAATTAATCCTTATTTTAGCCTCTATATCGGTGCTGATGATATGAACAGTTCGATGAATCTGGTTCAGACTTATCAGGGAGGTATTGGAATGGGACAACGCGATTATTATCTGGAGAATGACGAGCAAACAAAGAATATCCGTGATAAATATCAGGAACATATTGCCAAGATGTTTCAGTTGGCTGGTTATGATGAGGCTGCTGCACAAAAAGCTGTAAAAGCGGTGATGAATATTGAAACTCGTTTGGCCAAGTCAGCCCGTTCGCAGGTAGAGTTGCGCGACCCTCATGCTAATTACAATAAAATGGATATGGAGACGCTGAAAAAGAACTTCCCTACATTTGCCTGGGATGTTTACTTCACTACATCAGGCTTAAATGATCTGAAAGAAGTGAATGTTGGTCAGCCGGCAGCTATGAAAGAAGTGGCGGACGTTATTAATACAGTATCCCTCGATGAGCAAAAGCTATATCTTCAATGGAATCTGATTAACTCGGCAGCTTCTTACTTGAGTGATGACTTCGTAGCGCAGGATTTTGATTTCTACGGCAAGACAATGTCCGGCAAAAAAGAGATGCAACCTCGTTGGAAACGTGCTGTAAGTACGGTAGACGGTGCTCTCGGTGAAGTAGTAGGGCAGATGTATGTCGAGAAATACTTCCCGGCTGCTGCCAAAGAACGTATGGTAACGTTGGTGAAGAACTTACAGACTTCTTTGGGCGAACGCATCAATGCTCTTGAATGGATGAGCGAACCGACCAAAGCAAAGGCACAGGAGAAGCTGGCTACCTTCCATGTCAAGATCGGTTATCCCGATACCTGGAAAGATTACTCAGCCTTGGATATTAAAAACGATTCTTATTGGGCAAATATCGAACGTGCCAATGAATGGGGATATGCCGAGATGATTTCCAAAGCCGGCAAACCGGTAGATAAGGATGAATGGTTGATGACTCCTCAGACCGTTAATGCTTATTACAACCCGACAACCAATGAAATCTGCTTCCCGGCAGCTATCCTGCAACCTCCATTCTTTGATATGAATGCTGATGATGCAATGAATTACGGTGCTATCGGAGTTGTTATCGGTCATGAAATGACACATGGATTTGATGACCAGGGACGTCAGTATGACAAAGACGGAAACCTGAAAGACTGGTGGACGGAAGAAGATGCCAAGAAATTCGAGGAACGTGCTCAGGTAATGGTGAACTTCTTTGACAGTATTGAGGTCGCTCCGGGAGTACATGCAAACGGTAGCCTGACACTGGGAGAAAACATAGCAGACCATGGTGGACTGCAAGTTTCTTATCATGCTTTCAAGAAAGCAATGGAAACCGCACCGTTGGAAGTTGTTGACGGATTTACACCGGAACAACGCTTTTTCCTTGCTTATGCAAATGTGTGGGCGGGAAATATTCGTCCGGAAGAAATTCTCCGTTTGACGAAACTCGATCCTCACTCATTAGGAAAATGGCGCGTGGACGGTGCATTACCTCATATTGCCAACTGGTACGAAGCATTCAATATCACCGAACAAGATTCCATGTTTGTACCAAAAGAAAAACGAGTATCTATCTGGTAATAAATTCTGAATAGAAACTGTATGCACAAAGAAGCGTTGGCTTTTCCTCCGGAAGAGTCAACGCTTTTTTTTATTAATTCACACCTTATTATTACGTACGATAAACAATATTTCGTAACTTTGCGCGTCAAATACTTAATAAGCAATTCAATGTCAGAGTCTAAAAGAATAAAAACTGCACTGGTATCTGTATACCACAAGGAAGGTTTGGACGAAATTATTACCAAACTTCATGAAGAGGGAGTAGAGTTTCTGTCAACGGGGGGAACTCGTCAGTTTATTGAATCGTTGGGATATCCCTGTAAGGCGGTGGAAGATTTGACCACTTATCCTTCTATTTTGGGTGGTAGAGTGAAGACATTACATCCGAAGATCTTCGGAGGTATCCTTTGTCGTCGCGGTCTGGAACAAGATATGCAGCAGATTGAGAAATATGAGATCCCTGAAATAGATCTGGTAATTGTTGATTTGTATCCGTTTGAAGCAACTGTTGCTTCCGGTGCATCTGAAGCAGATATTATTGAAAAAATAGATATAGGCGGAATCTCTTTGATTCGTGCCGCAGCCAAGAATTACAACGATGTAATTATCGTAGCTTCTCAGGCTCAGTATAAGCCGTTGCTGGATATGTTAATGGAGCACGGAGCCACTTCTTCACTCGAAGAACGCCGTTGGATGGCAAAAGAAGCGTTTGCCGTTTCTTCTCACTATGATTCGGCTATCTTCAATTATTTCGATGCCGGCGAAGGTTCTGCCTTCCGTTGTTCGGTGAACAGCCAGAAACAACTTCGTTACGGTGAAAATCCACATCAGAAAGGTTATTTCTACGGAAACCTGGAGGCAATGTTCGATCAGATTCACGGAAAAGAAATTTCTTATAACAATCTTCTTGATATCAACGCTGCCGTTGACTTGATCGACGAGTTCGAGGATCTTACTTTCGCTATCCTGAAACATAATAACGCTTGCGGCCTGGCTTCCCGTCCTACTGTGTTGGAGGCTTGGAAAGATGCATTGGCAGGTGATCCTGTATCTGCTTTCGGTGGTGTACTGATTACTAACGGTGTCATTGACAAGGCAGCAGCAGAAGAAATTAACAAGATTTTCTTCGAAGTGATTATCGCACCGGATTATGATGTGGATGCACTCGAAATCCTGGGACAGAAAAAGAACCGCATCATTCTTGTACGTAAGGAGGCCAAACTGCCGAAGAAGCAGTTCCGTGCTTTGTTGAACGGCGTATTGGTGCAGGATAAAGATACTAATATTGAAACGGTAGCCGACTTGAAAACAGTGACCGACAAGATTCCTACTCCGGAAGAAGTAGAGGATATGCTGTTTGCTAACAAGATTGTCAAGAATAGTAAATCAAACGCTATTGTACTGGCGAAGGGTAAACAACTGTTGGCAAGCGGTGTGGGACAGACTTCACGTGTGGATGCATTGAAGCAAGCGATTGAAAAAGCTAAATCATTCGGTTTCGACCTGAATGGTGCAGTAATGGCTTCGGATGCTTTCTTCCCGTTCCCTGACTGTGTGGAAATTGCCGATAAAGAAGGAATTACAGCTGTAATTCAGCCGGGTGGTTCAGTGAAAGATGATTTGTCTTTTGCTTACTGCAATGAACATGGCATGGCAATGGTGACTACCGGTATCCGTCATTTTAAACATTAAAAACAAGAATCAAGAATGGGATTATTCTCTTTTACACAAGAAATAGCAATGGACTTGGGTACAGCCAATACCATTATCATCACGAACGGGAAAATCGTGGTGGATGAGCCTTCGGTTGTAGCCTTGGACCGCCGTACGGATAAGATGATCGCCGTAGGAGAAAAGGCGAAGTTGATGCATGAAAAGACCCACGAAAATATACGTACAATTCGTCCGTTGAGAGACGGGGTAATCGCTGACTTCTATGCTTGCGAGCAGATGATGCGTGGTCTGATTAAGCAGGTAAACACCCGCAATCATCTTTTCTCACCCTCTCTCCGTATGGTGATCGGCGTACCGTCGGGAAGTACGGAAGTTGAACTCCGTGCTGTTCGCGACTCTGCCGAGCATGCTGGCGGACGTGATGTCTATCTGATTTTCGAACCGATGGCTGCAGCTATCGGTATCGGTATTGACGTGGAAGCTCCGGAAGGAAACATGATTGTTGATATAGGTGGTGGCTCTACGGAGATTGCCGTTATCTCTTTGGGAGGTATCGTTTCCAACAACTCTATCCGTATTGCCGGTGATGACTTGACTGCGGATATTCAAGAATATATGAGCCGTCAGCATAATGTGAAGGTCAGCGAGCGTATGGCGGAACGTATCAAAATTAATGTAGGTGCGGCTTTGACCGAACTGGGTGAAGACGCTCCGGAAGATTATATCGTTCACGGTCCGAACCGTATTACTGCCCTTCCTATGGAAGTACCGGTATGTTATCAGGAAGTGGCTCACTGTCTGGAGAAATCGATTTCCAAGATTGAAACGGCTATCTTGAGTGCATTGGAGAATACTCCTCCCGAACTTTATGCGGATATCGTTCATAATGGTATCTATCTGGCCGGTGGTGGTGCGTTACTCCGTGGTTTGGATAAGCGACTGACTGATAAGATAAATATCCCGTTCCATATTGCGGAAGATCCTTTACACGCTGTTGCCAAGGGGACAGGGGTAGCATTAAAGAATGTAGATCGTTTCTCTTTCCTAATGAGATAAAATCACGGACTCTGATTCATGCGGAATTTAATAAACTTCCTTTTGAAATACAATTACTGGTTCCTCTTTGTCATATTGGAGGTAGCCAGTTTTGTTTTGTTATTTCGGTTCAACAATTACCAGCAGAGTGCTTATTTCACTTCTGCCAATACAGTTGTGGGGGCGGTTTATGAAGTTTCGGGAGGTATATCTTCCTATTTCCACCTGAAATCGGTCAATGAAGACCTGCTGGACCGGAATATGTTATTGGAAGAGCAGATCAATAATTTGGAAAAAGCGTTGAAAGAACGTCAACTCGATTCTATCGCGGTGAACAGTATCCGGAAGATGCCTCAGAAAGATTATCAACTGTTTAAGGCACGTGTGATTAAGAATAGCCTGAACCTGGCCGATAATTATATAACGCTTGATAAAGGTTCTTCTTCCGGCATTCATTCCGAAATGGGCGTGGTAGACGGAAACGGGATTGTGGGAATTGTTTACGAAACATCTCCTTCCTATTCGGTGGTGATTTCTGTACTGAATAGCAAATCAAACATCAGTTGCAAGATTGTAGGAAGCGATTATTTTGGTTATCTGAAGTGGGAACACGGAGATTCGCGATACGCTTATCTGAAAGATTTGCCTCGTCATGCCGAGTTTAATCTGGGAGATACCGTAGTGACAAGCGGTTTCTCGACTGTATTTCCCGAAGGAATTATGGTGGGGACGGTGGATGATATGTCCGACTCTCATGATGGATTATCCTATCTGCTGAAGATCAAGCTGGCTACCGATTTCGGCAAGCTTAGTGATGTGCGGGTGATAGCGCGGAACGGTCAGCAGGAGCAGAAAGAACTCGAAAACAAGACAACGAAACAATGATTATTACCTATATACATAGAATCGGTTGGTTTATCGGGTTGGTGCTTCTTCAGGTGCTAATTCTGAATAATGTGCATATAGCCGGATATGCTACGCCTTTTCTCTATATTTATTTTATTTTGAAGTTCAATTCCGGCACTTCCCGGAATGAACTGATGTTGTGGGCCTTCTTTTTCGGGCTTACCATTGACGTGTTTTCCGATACTCCGGGAATGAATGCAGCAGCAACCGTGTTGCTTGCTTTTCTTCGTCCTTCTTTATTGCGTTTGTTCACTCCCCGCGATAATCAGGACAATCTCGTACCTTCTTTCAAGAGTATGGGAATCACTCCTTTTCTGAAATATACTACTGCAAGTGTTTTTATACATAGTCTGGCTTTACTCTCTATTGAGTTCTTCTCGTTTTCCGGTATTTGGCTGTTGCTGCTGCGGGTGGCATTGTGTACCGTTCTGACTGTAACTTGTATTGTAGCTGTGGAAGGCATAAGGAGATAGCGATGGCAAAAGATTATAGACTGGAGAAACGGAAATTTGTTATCGGGGGAATTGCACTGTCTATTGTGCTGATTTATCTGATCCGTCTTTTTGTATTGCAGATTACTACCGATGATTATAAGAAGAACGCCGATAGCAATGCGTTCCTGAATAAAATTCAATATCCTTCGCGCGGAGCTATCTATGACCGTACAGGTAAGTTGTTGGTTTTTAACCAGCCTGCTTATGATATAACGATTGTCCCGAAAGAAGTAGAGAATCTGGATACACTCGACTTGTGCCAGTCGTTGAATATTACTCGTGCTCAATTCCTGAAAATCATGAGCGACATGAAAGACCGTCGCCGGAATCCGGGATATTCCAGATACACTAATCAATTGTTTATGTCGCAACTTTCGGCGGAAGAATGTGGCGTCTTTCAGGAGAAGTTGTTTAAATTCCGTGGCTTCTATATCCAGCGGCGTACGATTCGCCAATACTCTTATGATGCTGCCGCGCATGCCTTGGGTGATATTGGAGAAGTCTCGGCAAAAGAAATGGAAGCCGATGAAGAAGGCTACTACATTCGTGGCGATTATGTCGGCAAGTTGGGTGTAGAGAAATCGTATGAGAAGTATCTGCGTGGAGAGAAAGGCATTGAAATTCTGCTTCGTGATGCTCACGGACGTATTCAGGGGCATTATATGGACGGAGAATATGACCGTCCTTCCGTACCCGGAAAGAACTTGACACTCAGTTTGGATATTGACTTGCAGATGTTGGGTGAACGGTTACTGAAAAATAAGATCGGAAGTATTGTTGCTATTGAGCCGGAGACAGGAGAGATTCTTTGTCTGGTATCTTCGCCGAATTACGACCCGCATTTGATGATTGGCCGTCAGCGTGGAAAGAACCATCTGATGTTGCAGCGTGATAAGATGAAACCGCTTCTGAATCGTGCATTGATGGGAGTATATCCTCCGGGTTCTACTTTTAAGACGGCACAGGGATTAACTTTTTTGCAGGAAGGCATTGTGACTGAGCAGGGTCCTTCTTTCCCTTGTTCGCGCGGTTTCCATTACGGCAGGCTGACGGTGGGATGTCATGCCCACGGAGCACCGATACCACTTATTCCTGCTATTGCTACATCGTGCAACTCTTATTTTTGTTGGGGACTGTTCCGTATGTTCGGCGACCGTAAATACGGTTCACCGCAAAACGCAATTACAGTCTGGAAAGATCACATGGTTTCCCAAGGCTTCGGTTATAAGTTAGGTGTTGATTTGCCCGGAGAGAAACGTGGTTTGATTCCGAATGCACAGTTCTATGATAAGGCTTATCGCGGCCATTGGAATGGACTGACGGTAATCAGTATTTCGATCGGGCAGGGAGAAATCCTGGCTACTCCTCTCCAGATAGCCAATCTGGGTGCAACGATTGCCAATCGCGGATATTTTATCACACCGCATATTGTGAAGGAGATTCAAGATAATCAGTTGGATAGTATTTATCGTACGCCACGTTATACTACAATTGAGAAACGGCATTATGAATCGGTGGTGGAAGGGATGCGCGGAGCTGCCACAGGCGGAACTTGCCGTATGTTGTCGGTAATGGTTCCGGACTTGGAAGCTTGTGGAAAGACAGGTACGGCGCAGAACCGCGGACATGACCATTCTGTATTTATGGGCTTTGCGCCGATGAACAAGCCGAAGATAGCCATTGCCGTGTATGTGGAGAATGGAGGTTGGGGAGCTACATACGGAGTACCTTTCGGGGCATTGCTTATGGAGCAGTACTTGAAAGGCAAACTATCTCCCGAGAATGAATTGAGAGCAGAAGAATTTAGTAACAGAGTGATATTGTATGGTAACGAGGAACGATAGTTTGTGGAAATCACTGGATTGGGTAACGATTTGCATTTACCTGCTTCTGATTGTCGGCGGGTGGTTCAGTGTCTGTGGAGCCAGCTATGACTATGGTGATCGTGACTTCCTCGACTTCTCTACCCGTGCCGGCAAGCAATTTGTCTGGATTATCTGTTCCTTCGGTCTCGGTTTCGTGTTGTTGATGTTGGAAGACCGGATGTATGATATGTTCGCGTACATTATATATATAGGAATGATAATTTTGCTTATCGTTACTATTTTTATCGCGCCGGATACCAAAGGCTCCCGTTCTTGGTTGGTAATGGGGCCTGTCAGCCTGCAGCCAGCCGAGTTTGCCAAGTTTGCTACCGCATTGGCATTGGCCAAATATATAAACTCCTATTCATTCAGCATAAAGAAAGAGAAATGTGCTCTGGTACTGGGTTTTATTATCCTCCTTCCGATGTTGTTGATTATCGGTCAGCGGGAGACAGGTTCTGCCTTGGTCTATCTTGCTTTCTTCTTGGTGCTTTACCGGGAGGGAATGCCGGGTGTGGTACTTTTTTCGGGGGTATGTGCGGTCATCTACTTTGTGGTAGACATCCGCTTCGATGAAGTATTCATAGCCGATACACCGACTCCGTTGGGAGAGTTTATTGTGTTGCTGCTGATCTTATTATTTGCCGGTGGTATGGTGTGGGTATACCGCAAGCGGTGGGAACCTGCCCGGAATATTATCGGAGGAAGTTTGATTGTCTTGCTTATCGCTTATCTGATATCCGAATATTGGATCCATTTCAGTCTGGTCTGGGTGCAGTGGGGGCTTTGTGTCGTTGTGGTAGGTTATTTGATTTACTTGGCATTGAGCGAGCGTCAGCGCTCTTATTTCCTGATTGCTTTATTCTCAATCGGCTCCATTGGATTCTTATATTCCAGTAACTATGTCTTCGATAATATATTAGAGTCGCATCAGCAAATCCGTATTAAAGTAGTATTGGGTTTGGAAGAAGATTTAACCGGTGCCGGCTACAATGTAAACCAGTCCAAGATTGCTATCGGTTCCGGCGGATTGACAGGGAAAGGCTTTTTGAACGGAACGCAAACCAAATTGAAATACGTCCCTGAGCAGGATACCGACTTCATTTTCTGTACGGTGGGAGAGGAACAAGGGTTTGTAGGTTCGGCCGCGGTCTTGCTGGCTTTTCTTATTTTGATATTGAGATTGATATTCCTTTCCGAAAGGCAACCGTCTGCTTTCGGTCGCGTATATGGGTATTCGGTCGTGAGTATTTTCCTCTTTCACCTATTTATCAATATAGGGATGGTGTTAGGGCTGACTCCTGTAATTGGTATCCCATTACCCTTCTTTAGTTACGGAGGTTCTTCTTTATGGGGATTTACGATATTGCTGTTTATTTTCCTGCGGATAGATGCAGGGCGCGGCAGGAGACTCTAGTTCGTTTATTTTCTAATTCTCCTGTCTTTCAATTCGGATACCAATGTCATTGATTCCGGACAACTTCTCATCTTTCATCCCGTTCATAATTTTGAAGGTGTAATTAGCAGGATACAAAAGACGTACGGATTTGATAAAGACCGCTGATTGATAGATACTTCCCCAACCATTTCCGATCCACCTTCCCGTGGAATCAGCCAGGTTTATAGTAATAGTATCCGTCCGCCATACCGTAGAGTCTTGCAGGTTTTGACTGATAAATAGATACAGGTTATGATAAGGGTAATCTGTTCTGTTGCGAACCTCCGCGAATAATCTGAGTGTAGGCGGAATACTGTCGGTGACAGGAATCAGAAAAGAGAGTGTATCACTCTTTCCC
>UMKF01042094.1_pt1 | contig 12159 bp, 9 predicted proteins | sample 1966251 | NCBI WGS metagenome assembly UMKF01 (sample SAMEA4836171, study PRJEB28245) | human gut metagenome | biome: gut microbiome; material: fecal sample | place: Denmark | collected 2008
CAATGAACTCATCCGTGATGCGCTCCGGGTAAGCGTACATAATACGGATCCACTCGAGGCCCGGCACCTTGTTCAGCTTATCCAACAGCTCGCAGATGCTGCCGGGCTTGCCCCAGTCCTCGCCGTAAGCGGTGGGGTCCTGTGCGACCACGATCAGCTCTTTCACGCCCTCACCGGCCAGCCAGCGGGCTTCGGCCACGCAGTCGGCCATATCGCGGCTGTGCAGCGGGCCGCGGATGCCGGGGATGGCGCAGTAGTGGCAGCGGTTGTTGCAGCCTTCAGCGATCTTTAAGTACGCATAGTGGGCAGGCGTGCCGATGACACGCTTGCCGCCCAGCGGAAAGTCCTTTTTGGCACCGTAGCTTTCCAGATGGTCCTCACCATGGAACAGGCGGGCCACGATGGTGTCGATGGCCTTGTTGGAGGCACAGCCCACCACCGCGTCCACCTCGGGGATCTCTTCCTCGATCTGGCTGCGGTAGCGCTCGGCAAGACAGCCGGTGACGATGACCTTCAGCTCCGGGTTCTGCTGCTTGTAGGAGCAGGCTTCCAGAATGTTTTCAATGGCTTCGGTCTTGGCGCTCTCGATGAAGCCGCAGGTGTTCACAAGGATCACATCTGCTTCGGCCAGATCGGCCACGGTCTCGTGGCCGGCAGACAGCAGGATGTGCACCATCACATCCAGATCGACCTGATTCTTGGGGCAGCCAAGGGAAATACACGCAATTTTCATAGGGGATGATACTCTCTTTCTCTTTTGAGGGGTGCTTTTTATTCTTCTTCCGCTCTTTTTATCGCTTCTTTTATGACCGAATACGCAAAGCCGCGGCGCTGCAGGGCGGCCACCACAAGGTCGCGGCGGCCATCGGCCAGCTTTTTCATGTAGCGGCTGCGCACCAGAGCGGCGGCAGCTTCCAGCTCCGGGCTTTCGCCGTCTGCGTCCAGGGCATAGACGTTTTCCAGCGCCTGCTCGATCTGCGCGCCGGAAAGGCCCTTCTGCCGCAGGTTCTGGGCCGCCGCACGGCGGCTCTTGCGGGCGGCAAGCAGGCTGTGTGCCCGGGCTTCGGCATAGCGGTCATCGTTTACGTAATCCAGCTCCACCATCTCAGCCACAGCAGCCGCTGCAGCCTGCTCGGTAAAGCCATAGCACAGCCGTTCATACAGCTGTGCCGAGGACATCTCGCGCGAGGCCAGCGCATCCAGTGCGCGGGCGCGGGCCTTGGCCGGGTCGGCGCACTTTTCTTCTTCCTGCTTCGGGCGGCGGCGTTTATAAAAGGACATTTAGTCCTCCACCATGATATCCAGTTCGCTCTCGCTGCTGCGGGCAGGAGCCTTGACCACCGGCTCCTTGGCATCTGCAGCCTTGGCGGGTTCCTCGGCCTTGGCCGCAGCGCCCTTGCCTGCCGGGCGGCGGGATGCGTACAGCTTATCGGCATTGGCGCGGATCTGGCCCTCGATGTCGTTTGCGATCTCGGGATTGTCCTTCAGGAACTGCTTTGCGTTGTCACGGCCCTGACCCAGACGGATATCGCCATAGTTGAACCATGCGCCGCTCTTCTGCACGATGCCCAGCTTCACGCCCACATCAATGAGTTCGCTCATCTTGGAAATGCCCTCGCCGAACATGATATCGAACTCTGCCTCACGGAACGGAGGTGCCACCTTATTCTTGACGATCTTGGCGCGGGTGTGGTTGCCGATGAACTGGCCGGAAGAGTCCTTCAGGCCCTCCACGCGGCGGATGTCGATGCGCACCGAGGCGTAATATTTCAGGGCGCGGCCGCCGGTGGTGACCTCCGGGTTGCCGTACATCACGCCCACTTTTTCACGCAGCTGATTGATGAAGACGCAGACCGTGTTGGTCTTGCCGATGACCGAAGTCAGCTTGCGCATGGCCTGACTCATCAGGCGGGCCTGCAGGCCCACATGGCTGTCGCCCATTTCGCCCTCGATCTCAGCCCTCGGCACCATGGCGGCAACCGAGTCCACCACGATGGCATCGATGGCACCGGAGCGCACCAGTGCTTCGCAGATCTCCATGGCCTGCTCGCCGGTGTCCGGCTGGCTGACCAGCAGATTGTTGATGTCCACGCCCAGCGCTTCGGCATAGGTGGGGTCCAGTGCGTGCTCCACGTCAATGAAGGCCACTTCGCCGCCCTGCTTCTGGGCTTCGGCCAGGATGTGCAGAGCCAGCGTGGTCTTACCACTGGATTCCGGGCCGTACACCTCAATGATGCGGCCGCGGGGCACACCGCCCACGCCCAGAGCCAGATCCAGACCCAGACTGCCGGTGGAAATGGCATCCACCTGCATGGAGGCGTTATCACCCAGCTTCATCACGGCACCCTTGCCGAACTGCTTTTCGATCTGGGCCAGCGCAGTGGCCAGCGCATCCTTTTTGGCCTCCGGCTCGGTCTTTTTGGTCGCCGGGGCAACGGTGTTGTTGTTCTGATTTTTTGCCATAGCGTGCTGCTCCTTTTCTTCCTGCTGCCCGCCGTGCGCGGGCTGTCCGTATACTTTCCAGTATAGTATACCACAAAATCAAAATATTACAACAAGAAGTTGTTTCTATTTTCACTTTTATTTTTCGGGTCTGTGGGCGATCATGCACCGGTCATTGCCGCCAAAATCCTTGCGGCACTCAATATCTGCCCAGCCGTTTGCAGCCAGCAGTGCCGCCACAGCCTGCCGCTGCTGCCAGCCGATCTCCAGCACCAGCGCTCCGCCGGGCCGCAGTGCATTCTGGTAATGCTCTGCAAGGGCACGGTAAAACACAAGGCCGTCCTTTCCTGCTTCCAGCGCCATGGCCGGTTCCTGTGCCACCTCGGGCTGCAGGTGCCGCATTTCCTCGGCGGTGAGGTAGGGCGGGTTGGATACGATCAGATCAAGCTGCCCTTCCGGCAGGCCCTGCCAGTAGGTGAACAGGTCGCCCTCCACCGGCTGCACCGCATAGGCTGGCTTTGCCTTTGCGCGCAGAGCGTTCAGCGCCGGCCCCCAGTCAAAGGCCGGGGCATCTGCCTGCTCAAACGCGGTAGGCTCCAGCAAGTCCTCCGTCTGCCCGCCCTGCCCTTTCAGGGCGCAGCGGCAGTTCTTTTCCAGATAAACAAAGGCTTCCGGGCTTTTTTCCACGCAGGTCACCTGCGCCGCCGGGCAGAAGCGCTTGACGCCCAGCCCCAGACAGCCGGTCCCCGCGCAGAGATCCAGCACCCGGGGCGCTGCAATGCCCGTCAGGGTATTGGCAGCTGCTTCCGCTACCACCTCAGTGTCTGCCCGGGGGCAGAGCACACCGGGGCCAACGGCAAGGTCAAAATCCAGAAAGCTCCAGATCCCGCACAGGTATTGCAGCGGTTCCCGCTGCTCACGGCGCGTGCAGAGGGCTTCCAGCTTTTCCGCTTCCTCTGTGGTCAGCACCCGGTCGGAAAGGCGGGCATCCCGCCCGGCTGCCACGCGGAACAGCTCCCGTGCATCATAATCGGCATCCGGACACCCTGCAGCGGAAAGCCGGGCTTCCACGGCCCGCACCGCTTCGCGTGGGGTCAAACCAGCAATTACCATCTGCCATCCTCCGGGTCCTCGGGCAGCACAGGGGTCACAGCGGTAATGGCCACCTCGATCATGCTGTCGTCCGGTTCAAACACGGTCAGGTGCTGCACCCAGATGCCGGGCTGGCGGATGATACGGGTAGCAATGTTATCGGACCGGCCGCACCACTTGAGCAGCTCATAGCTGATGCCCATGACCAGCGGCAGAAGCAGCAGCTTGAACAGCACCCGCAGGCCGATGCTGCCCCACGGCAGCACGCTGTAGAGGAACACGCTGACGATGACCACCAGAATGAGGAAGCTGGTGCCGCAGCGCGGATGGAACCGAGTGTACTTGCGCACATTCTCCACGGTCAGCTCATCACCGGCCTCATAGCAGGCAATGGTCTTGTGCTCGGCACCGTGGTACTCAAACACGCGGTGGATCTCCTTCATCTTGGAGATGGCCACCATATAGGTGAGGAAGATGCCAACTTTCAGCACCGCTTCCAGCACCACCTTGGCCCAGCGGCCCAATGTTACAAAGTGGTTCACGCCGCCCACGATGAGGGTGGGCAGCACGGTGAACAGCAAAATCGCCAGCAGGCCGCCCAGTACGGCGGCACAGGCCAGCAGTGCGTCCTCTGCCTTTTTGCCCAAGTGGTCGCCCACCCATTTTTCAAAGGCAGTCTCTTCCTCTTCGGGGTCGTAGTCGTCACCCATGCTCACCTGAGCCGAGTACATCATGTAGCGGTAGCCCACGATCAGGCTTTCGATCATGGAGATGGCACCGCGCACCAGCGGGATCTTTGTCCAGATGCCGTGGTTCTTCACAGGGTCAATCTTGGTCTCAATGGTGCCGTCCGGCTTGCGCACGGCGCAGCAGATGAGCTTCGGGCCGCGCATCATGATGCCTTCCATCAGCGCCTGCCCGCCGACGCTGGTCTTGAAACGTTCCTTTTTGGGTTGATTCATTGGGTTCTCCTATCGGATCATATTTTTTTCGACCATTTTACCACAGAATTGTGACAAAATCTTCACGCCTTATGGTACAGCGGCAAGCCCAGTGTGACCACTGTGCCGCGGCCCAACGTGCTCTTGATGTCCATGGTGCCGTCCAGTGCAGTCATGATGGAATCCACCAGCGCAAGGCCGATGCCGCTGCCCCGCACCGAATTGCTGCCCTTGTAGAACTTGGTCTTGACGTTCTCAAGGTCTTCCGGCGGGATGCCGCGGCCCTGATCGATGATCTCCGCAAAAGCCTTGTATTCGCCCGCCCACAGCTTGACCGTGATGCGCCCGCCGGGGGCCGAGTACTTGATGGCGTTGTCCATGATGTTGATGAACACCTGCCGCAGACGGTCCGGGTCGGCATAGACCGGGATCATCTCCTCCGGCTCGGTGTAGCTGAGCACAAGGCCCTCGCGCTGGATGCGTGCTTCACAGAACAGCACCGCATCGGTCAGCTCTGCCACAAGGTCCAGCGGACGGCAGTCCATACGGATGCGGCCGTTCTGCAGACGGCTGAAATCCAGCAGCTCTTCCACCATGTTGTACAGGCGGCCCGTCTCATTGTTGATGATCTCAAGGCCCTTGCGGTAGTTCTCGTCTGCCGGGTCGTCCAGTGTGCGCAGGGTCTCCACCCAGCCCCGGATGGAGGTGAGCGGCGTGCGCAGCTCGTGAGAGACGGAACTGATGAACTCGTTCTTCATCTTCTCGGTCTCTTCCAGCCCTTCGGCCATCTGGTTGATGGTGCCGCGCAGGCGGTCCACCTCGTCGTGCTCGTTGCCAGTGACCGGCAGGCGCACATCCAGCTCACCACGGGCGATGCTGGCTGCGGTGCGCTCCACCTGCCCCAGCGGCACCACGATGCTGCGGATGAAGTACAGGCCGGACATCACGGTGAAAGCAAGGATCACCGCCGCGATCACAACACTTACCGCGAGGGCGTTCTTGATCTGCGCTCCCACAAGGGTCAGGCTGGTGACAAGACGCATCGCCGCCACATCCTCGGCGGCATAGGGCACCAGATAACAGGCCGCCATCACCAGCTCGCCGGACTGGGTGCGGTAGACCGCCACACCAAGGCCATCAGAAGCCTCCTGCGCCTGCTCAAAGTCGATGCCGGTCACAATGCCGTCCGCATTTGTGCCGCTGGAGGACGCAATGACTCCGCCATAGCTGTCCAGCAGCATGAACTCGTATTTGTCCTTATCGGCAAACTGCTCCACCATGCGGCGCAGGGCCACGCTGCGGGTAGCCGCCGTGCTCTGCACCGTATCGCCGGTGTACATTTTCAGCTGGCCGGACACCGAAGAGAACCGCCGGTACATGGTCTGCTGCACGCTGTTATAATAGCTGCGTGTGTAGTTGTACAGGAACATGGTTTCGGCCAGCAGCACCAGCAGCACGGTGATGAGCAGGTTGCCCCGCAGCCACCGGCGGGTGATCCCGCTTCTCATTCTTCCCATCTGTAACCGTAGCCCCACACAGTAAGGATATGGGTGGGATGGCTGGGTTCATCCTCCACCTTCATGCGCAGACGGCGGATGTTCACATCCACGATCTTCACGTCACCAAAATAGTTCTCGCCCCACACACCCTTCAAGATTTTCTCGCGCACCAGCGCAATGCCGGGGTTGCGGAAGAACAGCTCCATGATCTGGAATTCCACCTGCGTCAACTCAATCGGCTGGCCTGCCTTGAGCAGCACGCGGCGGTTCTCGTCCAGCACAAATTCGCCGCTGGTGAGCATCCCCAGCGGGTTTTCCTTTTCTTTTTCGTCCCCGCCTGCAGTACGGCCGACGCGGCGGCACAGCGCTTTCACACGGGCCAGCAGTTCGCTTACGCTGAAAGGCTTGGTCATATAGTCATCGGCACCAATAGAAAGGCCGCGGATCTTGTCCTGCTCCTGTCCCTTGGCGCTGAGGATGATAATGCCGATCTTCTGATCGGTGCGGCGGATGGTCTCGCACAGGGAGAAGCCGTTCATGCCCGGCAGCATCACATCCAGAATGGCCGCATCGCAGCCCGGCTTCTTCTCCAGCAGCGGCAGAGCCGCCTCGGCGCTTTCGGCCTCCACAGCCTCCATGCCCGCAAGGCGCAGGTTCAGCGCGATCATCTCGCGGATGTTGGCTTCATCTTCAACGACAAGCACTCGTACCATGAACTGTTCCTCCGTTCTTTAGTTGAGCAGATACAGCGCCTTGGACAGGCGGTAATTTTTATCACGGATCTCCACATCCGGGGCAAGCTTCGCCTGCATCTGGCGGGATGCCACGATGCCAAGGCGGGTCCAGCCCTTCAGGCTGGAGGTGGTGCGCACCAGACGCAGGGTCATTACCAGCTGGTCTTCGTCCACCGTGCGCAGCTCCACTGCACCATCATATTGTTCGCTGTCGGTCAGTTTGAGGTTGCCCTCCCACTCCATGGGCAGCTCGATATAGCAGTTGGTCTCTTCGTCCAGCAGCCCGAAGCTTTTTTCCGGGTGCGGGCTGGTATAGTCCATCCACACGATAAAATCCATGCGGCGGCTCTGGCTCATGTTCAGCAGGCCCGCTTCGTCCGGCTGGGTGGGGATCTCCACGATGCCGTCGCCGTCCAGATCCTGACTGACCAGACTGGGCACATTGCGCAGGGATGCGGTGTAAAGCTTTTCGGTGCTGATCTGATCGGCAGGCACCATCTGCTGCGTGTCCTCGTCAAAACGCAGCAGCACACTGGCCAGATTGTTGCCGGAAATGCCGGTCCAGCCATCCAGCACCAGATAATGCCTGCCGTCCGCACCCACACCCGCCGCCACCGAGGCGCAGCCGGCGAACCGATTGGCGGAAAGGCCCATAACAGCCACCTGCTGGAAGCTGCCCTCTTTATCCACGGTCAGCAGTTCGATCTGCACGCCGCCGTCCTCCAGCGTAGACATCAGGATCAGGTCCTGATTGCCGCCGCCGGTGATATCCTCCACCAGATACTGCTGGTACTGCTGCTCCAGGATCGTGGAAAGCACGCCGTCGGTGTAGGAATACACAGCCAGATAATGGTCGCCCTGTGCCGCTGTATAACCCACCACCAGTTGGGTGGCATCGCCGGGCTGCAGCTGGGCCAGCCCCACCGACTCTACCGTGTCTGCAAGGCCCTCTACGTTCTGGCGCACATGCCAGATGTCGGCATCATCCTTCTGCAGGATGGCAATGCACACGTTGGAGCTTTGGGCGGTGGTGTAAAGCACGGCGGCATCCTGCCTGCCGTCACCGTCCAGATCCTGCAGCAGGAAAGGCGAAAGCAGGTCGCCCTGCATGGGATATTTGAGCTGTGCGCTCTCCCCCAGCCAGTCGTTCAGGGCAGTCTGCACATCGCCGTAATCGCCGGAAAGCTTGGGCGCACGCAGAAGCTCTTCCACCTGCACCTGTTCACCGGGAATGCTGCAGCCTGCCAGAAGCAGGCACAGCAGCACGCAAGCCAACCACCGGCCAAAATGATTCGGATGTTTCAACCGCTGCGCCTCCTCTGTGTGGAAAACTTGTCCGGCCAAAGGCCGAAAACATGCTATTGTCAGTATACCACGGGCCGGGCGCAATTCCAACACCCGAAAACGAGAAAAGGGGCTGCTGCACCACATTTGGTGCAGCAGCCCTTTTGGGGTCCTGATTTTTATTCTTCGGTCTTGTCAAACAAGCCTTTTTCTTTTGCGGCGTTCCAGGTCAGGCAGGTGCGCAGCTTGCTGACGGGGAAGGCCGGGTGGAATTTATTGTTGTCCGCATCGTCCTTCATCAGATCCTGCTCCACTGCCCAGCGGGCGGCCTTTTGTGCATCGGTATCGCCCTCGTCGATGTCGCTGTAGAGGGCGGTGCTTACAGGCTCAGGCTTCCCGGCGTGCTCCCACAGCAGCTCGGCCAGCTCGATGCGGTTGGAGGGCATGGGGATGCCGGGCATATTGATGACGCGGTAGATGCCGGTGCCGGCTTCATAGATAATCGCACCTGCGGCAGCACCGATCACCACAGCAGAGATCGCGCCCTGAATGTTGCCGGTATCGCTGGGTCCAACCGGGTCGGGTTCAGGAATGGGGTCCTCCGCGAAGGTTGCCTTTACTTCCACGTTCTTATCCGGCATGGTAAAGGTCACCTTGGTGGGGTCGTTCTCGTCCGGGGTCGTCAGGAAGGTGTCTGCTTTCTGTTCCTCACCGCCTACCTTCACCGTCCAGCCGGTGAAGTGCTGTCCATCCGGCGCAATGGCTGTCAGGTGCACGGTTTCACCCACCGGCACAGTGCTGCCGCTCGGTACGGACGCATCGCTGCCGTCAATGTTCGCAGTCACATGATCGCCGATGTTCAGCGTGGGATTCCCCTCAAAGTTTGCCTTTATTTCCACGTTCTCAGCCGGCATGGTAAATCTCACTTTGGCGGGGTCGTTCGCGTCCGGGGTCAGGAAGTCGTCCGTGTCTTGCTCAACACCATTCACCGTCACCGTCCAGTCGGTGAAGGTCTTGCCGGGGATCTCTTTGGCGGTCACGGTCACGGTGGTATCCGCATCCACAAGGTCCGTAGGGGACACTACATTCTCACCGACCTTTGCTTCGGCATCCACGGCATTTACGGTGTGCTGCGCGATCAGATAGCGGTATTCCTTGTCAGCATCGTTTTTCTGATAGCCAATGCGATAGTTCTCGTTCTTGCTGATGAGGTTCAAGTTGTTCTGATAATTTGTACCGTTCGTTTTCGCTGTGACCTGACGGCCATGGCTTGGGTCTTCCGTCAGGACGGTCAGTTGTGCATTGTATTCTTCTGCAATGTTGATCTGCCGGTTCTTGCCCAGATAAATATCTGCTTCATCTCCGGAGATCGTGCCAGCCTTTATTGTATGCTTCAGGTTTTGTTCTTCTGTGAGAGAGCTAGACCATTCCTTCAGCTTAATACCATTTTTACCTGTGATTGTACCACCGGTAATTTCCATCGATGCCACGCCATCAAGAATAGCATTGCCCTTTGGTGCTGTAACACTGCCGCCCTTCAGAAACAGCATACCGATATTTTCAATCGCATTTGCATCTGCATTCGGATTGCTGATTGCTGTCACCATTTCACCGACTTGATCAATATACAATTCATCCTCATTGCAAATTGTCGTCGACTCGCTTCCTCCATCGGAAACTTTAAAAGTGCCGCCATTGATACACATCTTTCGACTGTTGTAAATTGCACAACCTCCTTCTGTTCCTGTGAATGTACCTCCATTGATATAGAGTGTACTTCTACCATTACCCCGCATATTATAGACTGCGCTTTCATTTGCACTATAAGTTCCGCCATTGATCGTTAGTGTTCCGTAATAATTATCGATTGCGTCGCAGTCCGTTCCTGTTACTGTCGCATTGTTCACAGTCATTTTTGTGTCTGCGCCAATATTTCCCAGCACGCCGTTGGAAATATCGTTAAGAAAGGAATAGTATATATCGCTTCCAGTATAAGTACCCCCGTTAATAACCGTCTCAGGTTTAGTTTCTGTATGCGACTCCCAGATGTGCACGCTTTCGTTCAGGACGGCTCCCTTATTCTTTGTTCCGGATACCGTTGCGTTGTTCACTTCCAGGTGTCCGTTGGTATTGTAAAGTGTTGCTTCAAGTTGATCTGCTGTTCCTGCACCGCCAGTTGCGCTATATGTGCCGCCTTCAATCGTAACTGTTGCGCCGTTGGTAACGAGCACTGCGCTGCATCCGCCCGTATGGGACACGGTTGCACCTGTTAAGTTTGTTGTATTTGCACAGCGAATCGTTGCAATATAAGAATTATACCAGCTGTTTGACGAGCTACAGTAATTACCTCCTGTAATTTTAGCAATTCCCCCATTATATACAGCCGTCGGTTCTCCAGAATACTTAATATCGTTCAGGTATACTGTTGCATTCGGATTTTCCAAATCGAACATGAACTCCTGTGTACCATCGGCTTCCGTTGTATAGGTTCCGCCATTGACATAGATCGTATATGTATGCGTATGGACAGTCGCAAGAGTTTTCAAAAACGCCTGACCATAACTGCTGACAGTATGTCCGTTATTCTTGATCGTCAGCGTGCCAACATCGTAGACAGTAATACCAGCAAATCCTGTTATCTCCCCTGTAATTTCAATTGTTACGTCCTGACCTGCTGCGTCAATATTAACGCCGCTGCTGTCTACCGTTTGAGGAAATCCATCATCATCTGTATAGTACCTTGCATAGTCTCCGCCTTTCAAAATATATGTACCGGCCGTATTAATCTCATGAAACAGCTTCGTATTATCCAGCACGGTTCCCGTATCTGCCTGCGCACTTACGCCATTTTCCTGTTCTTCCGCCCCCGGCTCCGCCGCAAACGCGCCCACCGGCAGAACCGACAGCATCATGCACACCGCAAGTGCTGCACTGAGAAGTCTCGTACTCTTTTTTCTCATGTTCTCATCCTCTTTTCGTTTGTTATTTTGCAGGCACCCACCCCAAAAGGCACCGTCTGCATTTTAAGTTTCCCCCCCCCCCCCGTATAGCAATATCAAGAGGCATTTTGGTAGAAAATAGGTTCGAGTTTTTAGTGGAATTGTTGAAGCGTTTGCGGTTTTTCCCACTATTCCCGGGAACATTCAGAAGCAATGAAAATGCCACGCAAAAAAAAGCCCTCTCCCATTGCTGGGAAAGGGCTTTTGAACACTGTATCAAACAGTCAGAGCAGATCAGACGAGCTCCAGAACTGCCATCTCAGCTGCGTCGCCGCGGCGAGCGCCGATCTTGATGATGCGGGTGTAGCCGCCGTTGCGGTCAGCGTACTTGGGGCTGATCTCATCAAACAGCTTCTTTGCAACATCTTCCTTGGTGATGTAGGCATAAACCTGACGCTTGGTGTGCAGGTCGCTTGCCTTGCCAAGGCTGATCATCTTCTCGGCCATGGAACGAACGTCCTTAGCGCGAGTGACAGTGGTCTCAATCTTGCCATTCTCTAACAGGTAGGTAACCATAGCGCGCATCATAGCGTTGCGGCTGTCGCTGGTTCTACCGAGCTTTCTGGTACCGGGCATCCCGTTTCACTCCTTAATTATTTTTAGTTATCGTCATCCGTGTTCAGCTTGAAGCCCAGAGAATCCAGCTTTGCCATGACCTCTTCCAGGCTCTTGCGACCGAGGTTGCGGACCTTCATCATCTCGTCCTCGCTCTTGCTGACCAGATCTTCCACCGTGTTGATGCCTGCGCGCTTCAGGCAGTTGAAGGAACGCACGCTCAGATCCAGCTCTTCAATGGTCATTTCCAGAGCCTTTTCCTTGTCGTCGTTGGTCTTCTCCACCATGATCTCAGCGCCGGCTGCCTCATCGGACAGGTTGACGAACAGGTTCAGGTGCTCGGTCAGCACACGGGCAGCCAGAGAAACGGCTTCCTGCGCATTGATCGTGCCATCGGTCCAAACCTCAATGGTCAGCTTGTCATAATCGATCGCCTGGCCAACACGGGTGCTCTCGACGTTGTAATTCACCTTGAGCACAGGGGTGTAAATGCTGTCAACGGGAAGAGTGTTGATATCGTTCTTCTCGATGATAGCCTGTTTGTTGCGCTCTGCGGGCACATAGCCGCGGCCCTTATCGAAGGTCAGCTCCATGACGAGCTTGCCGCCCTCGC
>UMKF01026251.1_pt1 | contig 11933 bp, 7 predicted proteins | sample 1966251 | NCBI WGS metagenome assembly UMKF01 (sample SAMEA4836171, study PRJEB28245) | human gut metagenome | biome: gut microbiome; material: fecal sample | place: Denmark | collected 2008
CTGATCCAAACTCTTGCGTACAAGGGTATCAAGGATGAGGTGGCCGGAACGGGATTGAAGAAGTTCTTCCTGACGTTGCAGACTGGTGCTGATGATGTGAATCCGAAAATTGTCGGTCTTGACAAGGCTCTGGAGAATCTTGCCAACAAGAATATGGATGCAGCGGACATTAAGAAGATGTTCGGCGAGGAGGGATACAACACTGCATCGGTAATTCTGCAGAACATTGACATGGTGAAGAGGTATACAGCTGCGGTGACTGATACAAGTATTGCGGTAGAACAGGCGGCGACGAACAGCAACACTGCTTCGGCGGTGATGGCTCAGGCCAGGAATGAACTGAAGCTTGCCGGAATGGAACTGGTGGAGGATCTGAATCCTGCAATACTGCAGATGCTGAATTCGCTTACCTCTAGTACGAGGGTGACGCAGAACGTCATCAAGTTTCTGACGGAGCACAGGGTGACGCTTGGACTTCTTGTGGCCATGATTGTGACTTATAACACTTGGATGAACAGGAAGATTCTGCTCGACAAGCTTAGTGTGTTGTGGAACGGCAAGCTGAAGGTGGCGATTATGGGTGTTGCAAATGCGATGAAGGCTAATCCATGGATGGCTTTGGTGTCTGTTCTTGTTGTAGCAACCGGTGCTGTCATTGACTACCAGAGGGAACTGTCGAAGGTGGTAAAGACTCAGACTTTGCTGAATGATCTGAACGAGAAGGCGAAGACAAGCGTGCAGGATGAAGTGGACGAGCTCGACAGATTACTGAAGGTGGCCAAGGATGAGAAACGGTCGAAGGAAGAGAGGGAGGTTGCTATAAAGAAGCTTAACAAGATAAGTCCTGAATATCTTGGAAATCTGACAACTGAAACCATCAATTCTGATAATGCAAGAAAAGCAGTCGAGAAGTATACGAAGGCTTTGCTGCTGAATGCTCAGGCTAAGCAGTATGCAGACAAGCTGGCAGAGGTAAGGGACAAAATCCAGGAAATGAAGAAGCCGGAGGCGGTGGATGAATTCTATGATTTCTGGGGGGATGAACCTATCGGTTGGGCCAATCAATTGGGGGCAGCTCTCGAGCGTGCAGGTCAAGGTTTTGAGAGCTTGATGGTCGGCGGAAGTTTTGACGGTTTTACCAGAATGAGTTCTATCGAGAAAAAGGGTTATCCTATGAGCGGATATGACAATGCCTTGATGGGGCGGAACAATGCTCTGCGTGAACTTGTTGATGAGGAGAAACTTCTTGTCGGCGAGTACAGCAAGATTCAGGATGAACTGCTGAAGCTTTCGGCTGAGGAGGAAGAAATTGTTAAGAAAAAGAGCGGTGGCGGTGGTGAAGAAGATAAAGAACTTGCCGACAGGAAACGGGCCATGCTCGATGAGGAAGTGAGATATCAGGAAGAACTGAAGGCGATAAAGCAGAAGTATCTCGATGATGACTTGATGACGCGAAAGGATTATGAGAAGCTTGTCGAGGAGCTGGAAATGGAGCATCTGAAAAAGATACTGAATATTGCCAATCTGGAGCCTGAGAAAAGACGGGCAATCGAGATGCGCATGTTTGACATGATGATAAAGGTGAAGGAGAAACTGAAAGAAGAAAAGCAGGACTTGGAAGAGCAGGAATCAGAAGAAAGTGTCAAGAGAAGGAAGAAACAATATGAACTTGAAATGGAGGCTCTGAATGAATCTTATGCGTCGCAATCTCTTACATATGAAAGTTATATTAAGGAAATACGGAAAATTCGAGAAGGCTTTTATAAAGATATGCTTGAGCTTTATAAAAACGACATAGTAATGACTAATAAGATTAAAGCGGATCAGGCGAAATGGGAAAAGGAGCAGGAAGCAGACGAAAAGAAGAGGATACTTGACAAGAACAGAACGATTGCGGATTTTGTACTGAGGCAGGCGGAGGATATCGGTGACGCTATGGCCGATATGGTAAATTCTCAGGATGAAGGTTTCAAAGCTTTGCTTAAAAGTATGTTGCTGACGGCCGTAGAGGCTTTGGAAATGTACATGCAGATGGTAGTTCTTAAAACGACGTTGGAAACATTGTTTTCAGGTGGAAAGATTAATATTGGTAAATTGCTGGTACTTGCATCTGTAAAAGCTGGTTTTGCCATGCTTAAGGGAATGATAAGCAACTTCTATACCGGCGGATATACTCCAGGGGGTGCATGGGATGAACCTCAGGGTATTGTACACTCGAATGAGTTTGTTGCCAACAGGTTTGCTGTTTCCAATCCGAATATACGTCCAGTCCTGGACTTGATTGATTCTGCTCAGAGAGCCGGCAATGTGGGCAATTTGACGATGGATGATGTGGCTTCGGTTGTCAATGCAGGATATGCCGGTGTATCGAGCAATGGGAATGTGCGTCGCGGTGCATCTCCAGGAATGCAAAATGATGCAGAAATGAAATTGCTTATGCGTGCGATGATCGGTGCGATGGCGGATGCCAGGAAGGCTTTTGAGAAACCTTCTGCAGCATATTGCTTTATCAATGGACGGGGCGGTATCGGTGATGCTCAGTCGTTGGTGGAGAGAATGAAGAACAATGTTAAACGAAACAAGGTGTAGGATATGTTGAGCTTGAAGGTTGATGGGAAAGACGTGCATCTTAAATCGGATGTTTCTTTCGAAATTGTGAAGGAGAATCCTTTCTTTACAAAATCAGGTGAATATACTTATGATATAGAGATAGACCTGAACGACAGGCAGAACAGAGTGGTGTATGGTCATCTGGAAAGGATGCATGCCGGTTGGAACATCGAAAAGCGCAGGGCCGTACTGATGGACGGTCCGCATGTGTTGTGCGAGGGTACGGAGGTCGTGCTGGAGAAAGAGGATGATGTTCTGAAGATTCAGATTGTTGCGGACAATTCGGAACTGAATTATCTGTCGGCCTCAGATGATACCAGCGTGAGGGATTTAGACCTGGGCAGTGCTGAAGAGGTTGACGCGTCGACGGCTGGAGAACTTGCTTATAAGATTTTTCCGGATGCGGAATGCGTTTATCCGCCTGTTGGTACGGAGGAGTCTGACGGTTCACTGAAGAAATCTTATAATGAAGTGGACCCTTTGCCAGAGCATGAGGGTGTGAATTATGTTGACGGTACGAAATTTGTTCCTCAGCCGTTTGTATTGATGATCATTGAACGTGTTGTCGGGAAGCTTGGCTATAAGATTGCATACAATTCTTTGCGAAATGAAGAGCGGTGGAGACGACTTATACTTGTGAATGGATATGACAGTCTGGAGTATGCAAAGATGTTGCCGGATTGGTCTGTACAGGATTTCATTACATATTGTGAACAGTTCTTCAATGTTGTTTTTCTTGTAAATTCCAAAGACAACAGTTTGAGCATTGTTGATGTAAGCGACTATTACGAACAGCAGGACATTGAGTATATCCCTGTAGAAGATGTGATGGCCGATTTTGACCGTGTTTTTGATGCGGAAGAAGAGTTGTATATCAATTATGACAATGTGAAGTATGACTTGCCTTCTGGCGAATACTGGAGTTATCAGTGCATCGATGAAGAAATTATTAAGAGGTGTGAAATAGTGGATGCACAGCTGGAAGATTTTGCAAGAAAAGTGGACGATTTTGAGTCTTATGATTATAAGATATTTCGTGACTCCAGGGGATTCTATTTTACTGTGTCCGGAGAATATACCAGACCGCAGGTCATGAGATTTCAATCGTTGATTGATGACGGCCGAGAAAATACTACAGATCTGAAAATTGTTCCTGCCAGGATTGCACTTGGAACAGTGCAGTTCTATGGCGGTACAGAAATATATTTTGCACCAATTCCACAGTATTATGAAAATGCTTCAGCTGTATCGCTTGATGAAGCTATCAAGAACGGTGGATTCTCTGATAATGCAGGGACAGTAATGCAAGTGGCTTTTTATTGTGGAGTATTGCCGGTGAGAGGCAATGGTGAATCTGGAGGTTCGTTGTTGCATGTGGCACCTCAATGTGTTGCCGGTACAAGATGGTATATTCGTACGTATGTGTCGTTGTCGGCCATAGGACAGGCAGAACTTTCATGTATCGATGATCTTAACTTGTCGCTGGAATACAGAAAGGATAGGGGGGACTTCGACAATGGTTTCAAAATTGATTTGACTGAAGAACATGTGATAAGATTCAAGTGTCGGAGAATGTTGTCGCCGATGAAAATATTCTTGATCAACAATTGCAAGTACTACTGTAAAAGCCTTACCTATAATGTGGTTGATTCGAAATTGGATTGTATTGTCGAAGGAAGTTTCTTTCGTGTTAATGAAAATTGATGGGAAATATTGCATCTGAAAGCAAATGTGGTTTTAAATCCACATGATTAATCGTTATTTTAATTTTGAGTGTAAAATTAAAATATGGAATGTTGTTGTTTTAGATTTATGGGAAAATGTTGAATAAGTCATGAGCATATTGCTGTTTGCATGGCTGTCGTTATGACAGCCGCTTTTTTTGTCTTTGCTTTTGTATATGTGGAATTTTGCATATATTTGCGGTGTACTTCGCCAAAGTATTACATAACATCTTAAGTGGTAGGGGATTTTTTATATCCACTACGGAACTGTATATTTATAATATAGCCGTTAGTTTCCCAGCGGACTTCTATCACTATGATGTAAGTTGTACTTTGGCGAGTATAGGGAGGCTGACGGCTTCTTTTATATGATTTCATTTCGCTATGCCAAAGTACGATGGAATCAGGGTTAAGTCGAATAATAGTACACTTAAACTTGCGCTCAGCAGTGCGAGAACTGTTGCTTCTTTACGTATGTGGATGCGTAAGGATAATGAATTTTTTTCTTCAGTTATGGAAGAGAAGGTAAGTAATCTGATGGTAGTAAAAGTTGCCAATGTGGCATTGGCCTTGGCTGTTGCACTGATGTCCGGAAATATTTTCTTGACTCTTATTGGTGTTTTGTGGTTTGTTAAAGCATGTAGGACTTTAAAGCGATAATGTTATGGGTAAGATTGGATTTACAGCGAACAGAGATAAAGAACAAGATGAAGAGAAGAAAGAAAATAAAAGTAAGAAATCTGCATCTTTGGCTTTGAAGAATGTGTTGCAGCTGAAATATGCAGCTTCGGGAGTTAGTGAGAAAAAAGTGTATAAATCGACGGCGGATCTGCTGTATGAGATAGAGAATATAATCTGTATCGGTGAGTTGTATCTGGTACAGGTAATGCTTCAGGAAGGTTATGTGATAGAATATGTGGATGACCGGCCTTTCTGGGTAATGTATGAAAAATAAACGTAAAAGCCGTACAGTATGATGTTCAACTGTACGGCTTTTTTCGTGTTCAGATGTCTGGGAAATTGTTGTCGATGATGTCGTCGCGCTGTACTATTCGGTTTCGTATGTATGCTTCAGTGGTACTTATCGATTTGTGGCGGAAGTGCTGCTGAAGCTTCCATGTGTCTACTCCTGCCTCGACAAGTTTTACTCCTCCTGTGTGTTTGAAAGAATAGAGCTTGTATTTTTCAGACAGGCCGAGAAGACGGCGGTAGCGATTGAAACGGTTTCGGAAGTTGTTCTTTCCTAAAGGCGTTTTGCCTGGCATTCCGTTGCGACTGAAAATGTAGTCGTCTGTACATGGCCAAACATCGAGGCGGATTTCCTTAAGGTAGTTGTACAACTGTGCCGGGATGGAAACTATTTCGGTTTTGGAGTTCTTGCTTATCTCATTGCGTACTCGTATGCTTCGCGACTCGAAGTCGATGTCTGAAATCTTCAGAAGTCTGCATTCGTTAGGGCGTATTGCACAATAGTATTCGAGCATGCAGATGAGGTACAGCTGTCTGTCGTTCTTACGAATCTCGTTGATGAGCTGTTTTCGTGTGCGGTCGGGGATGGGACGCGCAGCTTCATCCTTCACAGTTCCGAGGCGTGGAAGAGCTTGCACCGGATTCTCGATAATCACTCTTTTTGTATTTTTGAGGTAGTCAAAGAATGAATGAAGTATCTGCGAGTATTTGTCTATCGACAGACGGCTCAGGTGCTTGTGTTCTGCAAGATGTGAGAGGTATTGTATGATTGCATCCTGCGTTATGGCCGATATGGGTTTACGGTCATATTCGTTCATTTCGCACCATTCGCAAAATATGCGACATTTTGAAACGTATGTCTGATAGGATTTTGGGTTTACCTGTGCTTTTTTGATTGACAGGAAATCGGACAGATAACTTCGGATGTTGACAGCGTTCTTTCTGTCGCATCCGATACGTTTCGCCACATTTGCATAGATTAGTTCATCCTGGTATGTCACCGTTTCTTTGTCGTACGGCATCCAACCATTTTCCAACTTGCTTTTCAATTTTGCTATCTCGCTTTCGGCAAATGCAGTTCTTTCTGCCTTTGTCGTCAAGCTGTTCGGTACATAGATGCGATGGCGTTCCATCTTATCCTTGTACGGGTTCATACATGAATATTCTATATACCACTTTTTGCTAAGGTCGCCGCCAGCATCTCGCAGCTGCGGCATTATAAATAAATGTCGTTTTCTCGCCATAATTCAGTGTACTTAATTTTTTTGACGATAACCTAAAAATACACTTAATATACAAGAATATACATTTATGATTTAGCAGATGCTTTTTAAAGCTTTGATTTTGAGGTGTTTATGGGTTTTTGTGGAGCTGGAGGGGATTGAACCCTCGTCCAAACAAGGAAGCCCTATGCTTTCTACATGCTTATTCCAGACTTCGGTTTTCGTGCCTCGGCAAGACCTGGACCACCCACCGCGACCTTATCCTCTAAAGCTTCATCTGCGGCGCGAGGCCGCCGCCGACTATTCCCGATTTTGCCGCACCGCCGTTCTGAACGCTTCGGGACTTGTAGCTTTCAGGGCGATGTCTCGTTTCCCCGCCTTGCAGGGAAATAATGCTAATCTACTATGCTTCGATTAAGCAGCGAGAGCGTAATTGTTTTCGCCAGATAATTTTTTGATGACTGATATTATAGAGCAAATCACCGACGCTCTGCATGCTTACATACAACTTCATCCTGCTGTCAAATCCAGTCAGCCCCGGAGTGTGTTGATGCAATGCCGTGCATGCTTCCATGCACAAACACGGCGCAAATATACATGATAATGCTGTCATTACCAAACCTCAAGCGTTTTCTTTTGTGGAATATATGCTTTCCCCAGTGCACATTCTTCCTCTTTTTCCTGCTTTTCGGATATATTTTATGCCTGTTGTGTGCGCTTTTTGTCATCTCCGTAAACACGCAGGCGGACACACATGCACCTCATTCCTTTGGGGGGTGAGCGTGTATGCGTGTCCGCCTGTTTTCATGCATTCAGGGTTTCGGGCCTACATCTGTTTTGCCTATCTGCCCTTTTTCTGCGTAGGTCTGTTTTTCCTTCTTTGGCGTATTTCCTCCTTGTGCTTTGCAGCTCCCGAACCGTGAGCACCCGTCTGGTAACCTTTCTTTTTGGCTTTGGTTCTCACCTTGTCGGATTTGTCATTTCGGTTCTTCTTTGCGCCTCCGAAGTTTATGCCGTTCATTATGGCATAAGTTATTTCGTCGTCTGTAGCCATCTGTCTGATATTTTTTTGTTGATGCTTAAAAAATCAGGCGTCAGCCTTGTGTTTTATTAATGGTGGAAAAGTCTGATTCCGATGAATGCCATTGCGATGCCGTACTTGTCGCAGGTGTCGATGACATGGTCGTCGCGAACGGAACCTCCTGCCTGAGCAATGTATTCAACACCGCTCTTGTGAGCTCTTTCGATGTTGTCGCCGAATGGGAAGAAAGCGTCGCTTCCGAGGCATACGCCCTTGTTTTGTGCAATCCATGCCTTCTTCTCTTCCATTGTGAGAACCTCAGGCTTCTCGGTGAAGAACATTTCCCATGTGCCGTCGCGCAAAACGTCGTCATGGTCTTCGCTGATGTACACGTCGATGGTGTTGTCTCTGTCGGCACGTCTGATGTCCTGCTTGAACGGCAGGTTCATCACCTTCGGATGCTGTCTCAGCCACCATATATCGGCCTTGTTTCCTGCGAGGCGTGTGCAGTGTATACGGCTCTGCTGACCGGCACCGATACCGATTGCCTGTCCGTCCTTCACGTAGCACACAGAGTTGCTCTGAGTGTATTTCAGTGTGATGAGCGCAATCTTCAGGTCGCGCTTAGCCTCTTCCGTGAAGTTCTTGTTCTGAGTAGGTATGTTTTCGAAGAGTGTGTCTGAAGAGAGATCCACATCGTTGCGTCCCTGCTCGAAAGTGATGCCGAACACCTGCTTGTGCTCAATAGGAGCCGGAACATAGTTAGGGTCGATTTTTATGACGTTGTATGTGCCCTTGCGCTTCTCTTTCAGAATCTGCAGAGCCTCAGGAGTGTAGTCGGGAGCGATGACTCCGTCCGACACCTCGCGCTTGATGAGCGTAGCCGTAGCCTCGTCGCAAGTGTCGCTCAGCGCAATGAAGTCGCCGTACGACGACATTCTGTCTGCTCCTCTTGCTCTTGCGTAAGCGGTAGCTATCGGTGTCAGAGGAACCTTCACGTCGTCAACGAAATATATCTTCTTCAGCGTATCGCTCATCGGTATTCCGATGGCGGCACCTGCAGGGCTCACGTGCTTGAATGAAGCCGCAGCCGGCATGCCTGTAGCAGCTTTCAGCTCTTTTACCAACTGCCAGCTGTTGAGTGCATCAAGGAAATTGATGTATCCCGGACGTCCGTTGAGTACCTCGATAGGCAGTTCTCCCTCCTCCATGTATATGCGTGAAGGTTTCTGGTTTGGGTTGCAACCGTACTTTAATGCAAGTTCTTTCATATATGTATACGTTTTAGTATCTTATGCAAAGATAATAAATTTGTCTGACTTATCTTTTCGCAGATGAAAGTTGTTGTGTTTTAGCTCCTGCAAATCTGTAAAATGTATATTTCAAGTAGTCCTTTACTGGCATTCAAAAGTGTTTATATTGACATTATCAGTCAAAATGCCCTGTGCATTCATTATGAAAAACTATGAAACGAAGCCTATGTTTATATCTTTATTATGTCGTCGATGTAGACGTAGTAGTCTTGGCTGCCATAGACATTCTTGGCTTTGTCCGACCAGTTGGATTTGCTTTTTGTAACTTCAATCTCAAGCTTGTATTTGCCGGATTTTAGTTTAGGTGTCACAAAACGTATCGACTTTTCTGCATTTTTGCTGTAAAAGTCAATAAAAGAAGAATAAACAGTTTTGCCTTTCTTGTCTGTTATTTCTACTTTGGCGTATCCGCCATTTTTGTCTGTTCTTCCTATTACGGCTATTCTGTTTTTGCCGTTGAAATCGACACACACAGCGTTGCCCTCAATGTTTGATGCCAAGCCGTCTTCGTTTTTTGTCCAGTTTTCCCCTTTTAGAGTCACATCGCCAATAATTGACCGTCCAATCTTGGTTATGTCATGAGGCTTCATGGTTTCGATGTCCCAACAGTTCCAATACTCGTTCATTCTGAGCTTTGTACCGTCCACATCGATAGGCATCCAAACATACGTTGCCGCCGATGCCTGTTTGGGATAAGACCATCTGTCGCCCATGAAGATAGGCACTGTATCATTGTCTGTATGAACCGGAAACACAAATGTCGTCTGCGAATTGAATGTCAGGCTTCCTTCAGGTGCAAACAGACCTTGCCTTGTCCACGGCCCCGACAGGGAACGTGCCGTGAAATAGAAATTGTCGTTTCGTTCCCAACTCGTCAGGTTTGAGAAAAGCATGAAATATGTATCGTTTTTCTTGAACATGGCCGGTGATTCTCCATGTGTCTTGCCGATCTTGCTTATCACAAGTTCTTCTGCCGAATGATAATCTTCGCTCAACTTATATATTGTTCCGCCATGCAGCAGCAGGTATCCGCTTCCGTCGGAATCTTGAAAAGTTCCCATGTCCCACTTTCTGATAGGCTTGCCTTTATATAGCACGGGGCCTTTGAATGCATACTCGCCGTCTATCGTATTGCTGGTCGCATAGCAGATGTACGGATCCTTGTATTGCAGGTTGTCTGCATGCATGAACATCACGTACTCGCCGGTAGTTCTGCATTTCATGACTTTAACCCTTTCTCCGACACGTCCTGGCCCCATCAGACCTTCATTCTGGCGCGGAAGAACCACTTTCTCGAATTTCCATTCCTTAAGGTCTGCCGAGGAATAGCAGCTGAACCCTCTGAACTCGTTGCTGTCATCGGATTTCCATTCCCCGAACAGATAATATCTGCCGTTCTCTTTTATTATGCATGCTCCGTGGGCGTTGACGATGTTGTTGTCTGTGTCAAACCATGGCACCCCGTTGAAGATGCATCCTTCATGGTTCCCGTTTCCGTCCTGTCCGTATGCAGGCATCACGAATGACAGTATTGATGCCGCAATCATGTATTTTGTGAGTTTTCTCATGTTGCAGCTTAAAAAATTATGTATGTCCATTGGTGGAATTAATTTATAGCATGTTTGGCTCTTATGATGATTTTCTGATTTTTTGTAAGTTTATATATTGCAGGTTTGCAAGCGCGCTGTTTTTTCGATAATCATGTAAAACAATCTGCCGGCATCCTTCGCATAATCCATAGCAAACGCAAATCGGCCGTACAGATGCAGGAATACGGTTCCAATTCTTTCCGGATGTCCTTGCATGTCACTTCCAATCTGATATCGTACGTTTTTTCAAACAGCTCCACTTGCAGCTGTGTCTTTTGGTGTGTCTGCATCCAGATGATTCATGTGTCCCGCTAAGGCAGTTCTGCACAGGATTTTATATTCCGGCGTTGCGCGCTGAAGCTTCCGAGGGCTCGCAACCGCGGCTCCGAGCCCTCGGAAGTTTTGTTGCGAGCCCTCGCAGAAAAGTTCATGCAGGTCTGCACCTGCACCGTATGGGCATGAGGTGCCTGTTTCCCGTTGTCATGCATGGGGTGCGGTTTCGTCCGCCGAACCCCGCAGTCGGTTATCTTACATGAACTTTCTCCGATTTGCTTCCGTTGCTGATTATGTATACGCCTTTAGCAACTTTGGCGCCGCTTTCGACCCTTGTTCCTCTGATGTCGTAAATCTCATTGTCGGACAGTATCGCACCATTTCTTATTGTATATTCAATTCCGCCGTTCTTTTCGGATTGTATATCGCCTACAGACAATGCTGTGTCGGATGTGGTTATCCTTATGCACTGTGTGCGCGTAAACGCTACACTGTGGTTGCCGTGGGCATAATCGTTCTCCTTTATCCAGTTTCCATCCTTGTCGGTGCAGCCCGATTCAGCTGTTTGAATGAACATGTCGGATGGTGTTGTAAATGTTCCTCTGTCTGTAGACAGCAGCAGATATGTGTTCTCACCGGTCTTTATGCATATGGCCTGCGAAGTTCCGTAAGGACTGAACTCTATTCCGTCCAGGCCTGCCTGACTGCCTGTCACGTTGGCGTTGGCATTGTATACATACATGCTTTTCCCGTGAGCCTTGAGAGCTATTTCCTGATTGGCGAGGTTGAGCATCTTGTTTCTTTGCCTTACCTTTTCTATATGTTCTCTTTCCACGAGCTTGTGCCCGTTGTTGGAATACAGGCAATTGCCGTCTACAACAGCCATGTTGTAGTAATCGAAGGCTTTGTTGCCGGCCAGTGCCGCAATCTGGTAATACGGTGATCTGGAGTCCTTTGCATCGCATTCCATTATCATGCTGTAGTTCTTGCCTTTCTGTGGAAGCTGACCTCCCATATTTCCCAATATGCTCGATGTGCTCGTTCCGTAAATATCGATTCCGACAAAGTCGATGTTTGTTCCGCCGCTGCTGCGCTTTTTCTCGTTTGCATCGATTCTGCCCGATGTCTCGTGGCTTACGCAGTTGAGTCTGGTCCAGATTTTGTATTTTGAACTTTTTACGGCTTCTCCGACATAACTGTAGTAATCTATT
>UMKF01034054.1_pt1 | contig 11895 bp, 10 predicted proteins | sample 1966251 | NCBI WGS metagenome assembly UMKF01 (sample SAMEA4836171, study PRJEB28245) | human gut metagenome | biome: gut microbiome; material: fecal sample | place: Denmark | collected 2008
ATTAGTTGGCTAATTTTATAGTATTTCCTGAATGTCCCTAATTTTATGTTATTTCGGGAATATTCCTAATATCGGTTTTCTTACTTAGCAAAACTTACGGCACGTGTTTCACGAATAACAGTAATTTTTACTTGTCCCGGATAGGTCATTTCATCTTGAATTTTCTTTGCTATTTCTTCCGATAAGTTTTCTGTTTCTTTATCATCAATTTTATCAGCTCCAACAATTACGCGAAGCTCGCGACCAGCTTGAATAGCATAAGTTTTGGTTACGCCTGGATAGGAAAGAGCCAATTGCTCTAAATCATTAAGACGTTTAATGTACGCTTCTACAATTTCACGACGAGCTCCTGGACGTGCACCTGAAATAGCGTCACATACCTGTACAATCGGTGCGATAAGAGTTTCCATTTCGATTTCATCATGATGAGCTCCTATAGCATTACAAATATCTGCTTTTTCTTTATATTTCTCTGCGATTTTTTGTCCTAAAATAGCGTGTGGTAATTCAGGTTCTTCATCAGGTACTTTACCTATATCATGTAGTAAACCAGCACGTTTTGCTTTTTTAGGATTCAATCCTAGTTCAGAAGCCATTACCGCACATAAATTTGCTGTTTCTCGGGCATGTTGCAATAAGTTCTGTCCGTAACTGGAGCGGTATTTCATCTTACCAATCATACGTATTAGTTCTGGATGCAAACCATGAATTCCTAAGTCAATGGTCGTACGTTTTCCAGTTTCGATAATTTCTTCTTCTACTTGTTTACGTACTTTAGCGACCACTTCTTCAATACGTGCAGGATGAATACGTCCGTCAGTTACCAATTGGTGAAGGGCCAAACGGGCTATTTCGCGGCGTACCGGATCAAAAGCAGAAAGAACAATGGCTTCAGGTGTGTCGTCTACAACTATTTCCACACCTGTAGCAGCTTCTAAGGCACGAATATTTCTGCCTTCGCGGCCAATAATGCGTCCTTTTACTTCATCAGAATCAATATGGAATACAGTAACAGAATTTTCTATAGCGGTCTCAGTAGCTACACGTTGGATGCTTTGAATAACTATTTTTTTTGCCTCTTTATTAGCAGTCATTTTTGCGTCATCCATTATGTCATTGATATATGAGGCTGCTTGTGTTTTTGCTTCTTCTTTCAATGATTCTACTAGACGTTCCTTTGCTTCTTCAGCCGATAATCCGCTAATAGTTTCAAGTTTCTCACGCTCCTGCATTTGCAGTTTATCTAGCTCTTCTTTTTTCTTGTCTACAACAACTAATTGTGCCTCCAAATTTTCTTTGATAGCATCGGCTTCATTTCGTTTACGTTGTAACTCCTCTTGCTTTTGATTCAGCATTAATTCCCGTTGCTTCAACTTATTCTCAGCTTGTTGAATACGTTGATTGCGTACGGACACTTCTTTTTCTAAATCTGCTTTTTTGTTAAGGAACTTTTCTTTAACCTCCAGAAGTTTGTTCTTTTTAATAACTTCTGCTTCTGCTTGTGCTTCTTTTAGAATATTGTTATACTTGCTTTTCAATACATATCTGAAAAGAGTATAACCAATTATAATTCCAATAATGGCACAAACAACTGCTGTTATGATTGTCGTCATTGTCTATAAATTATATAATAAATAAAAGCGCACTACCCCCATCCAAAGAATTATTTTCTTCTCAAGATAAAAGCAGTGCGTGATACGTTTCTAAAAATATTAAACTTTTATTCTTCTTTTTTGAAAAACTCTTCTAATTCAACTGTAAGTTCTTTCAGTTTATCTTTAAAAGATTGAGTATCGTTTTTATCTTCCAAACTTAAGGCTTTGTAAGAGAAATCAAAGGCCACCATAGCCATTAGTTTTTCTATTCCTTCTTTAGGGAAATGAATTCGATACTTATTTAGTTTATCATTTATCTGTTTAGCTGCCTTACGAAACATTTCTTCTTCTCTTTCCGAATGGATTGTCATAGGAAATGTCATATCAGCAATCACCAGATTTATCTTTCTTATATCGCTCATAATGTAGTCGTTTTATTAGTTTTAATTATTTAATAAAGCGATACATTTGTCGATCTCACGCACTAGTTTGGATAATCGTTGTTTTGTATCTTTCGCTTCACTGTTGTTGATACTGATTATCTTTGCTAATTTAAGATTAGCATATTTTGTATTCAGATTATTATAATTGCTTTGCATCTCTTCGATTATTTCGTCTTTTTTACGAATAAGTGTCTTTAAATCTTCGTTTCTCTGCTTTAATTGCTGATATTCATAGAGCAAATGGCGAAGTCTTGCTTCAAAAGTACTTAGCAATTTTTTATCTTCTTCCGTCATGCTAAACTAAAATTGTATACAAAAATAAGATATCTCGATGGATTATGAAAGCTTTTTGCAAAAAAAGTTAAGAAAAAAAGAAAGAATTAATCCTCATTCTTTGGTTTCGGTTCTTTTTTTGCTAATAAAACAATCTTGTATACATATTCTGTCATCCATTTTGGAGAATATCCTAATGTATGTTGGTATTTGCGGATATTAGCGCAAGTTTTATGCACTGAGTTATCTTTCCAATCGTTTCGCGTGAGAATATCATTGATGGTTTTTTCTGTTAAGTTATATAGAACCTTTTTAAACATGCTTGGCATACGGAATTTCCATTTCATAAGATTACCGATAAGCATCATTAAATCTTGGCTAAAACCTTGAAACATGAAAAGATAATTTTTGATATCATTTATATTGCGACAGTTCTTTTTGATTGATAAATCTATTTCCTTGAAAAAGTCATCACTTAGTCCGTAAATCTGCATCAGCATCTTTTTGCATTTGCTTTTTTCGGCAATTCCAAGCTTATTATTTTGAGTAGGTATTTTCAAAGAACGTTTAAATACAGCCATATCCGGTAAAAATCCTAAATTGGTAATACCTAGATTGCTTGCCATTACAGATTGATAATAAACTCGTATCAAAGTCATAAAGTCTTCCATTCCAGCTACTTTTTCGACTTCTTCCTTTTTGAACTCTTTTTTCGTGAATATATTGAATAATCCCATTTTGTAAATATATTTTAAATGAAAAACGATTGATATTTTGCAAAATTACGCTTTTCCTCCTTGCCAGACAACTAAAATACGCTTATTTTGTTTTTCTTTTATTCTTTAATATGCTAAAAAGGAGCTTATGGAAATTTTTGAGTCTTTAATAAATGGGATGAATGAGGTATTGTGGACTTATGTGCTTATAGCATTGTTGCTTGTGTGTGCTGTGTGGTTTACCATTCGTACCCATTTTGTTCAATTTAAAATGATTAAGGAAATGTTCCGTTTGCTAGGCGAATCTACTGGAAAAGAAGAAGAACATCATATATCATCTTTTCAGGCTTTTGCAGTTTCTTTGGCCAGTCGAGTGGGCACTGGCAATCTAGCTGGCGTGGCAACAGCAATTGCTGTTGGTGGGGCAGGATCTGTTTTTTGGATGTGGATCATAGCTTTATTAGGGTCTTCTAGTGCATTTGTTGAATCTACATTAGCTCAATTGTACAAAGTAAAGGGCAAATCTTCATTTTTAGGTGGGCCTGCTTATTATATGGAAATGGGATTGAAAAAGAAATGGGTTGGTTTGCTTTTTGCCATATTGATAACAATTACATTTGGGTTTGCTTTTAATTCTGTACAGAGTAATACATTGTGTGCCGCTTTAGATAGTGCGTTTCAGTGGAATCATGTGGTAGTGGGTAGTGTTTTGGCAGTTTTAACACTTGTTATTATATTTGGTGGTATACAACGAATTGCAAAGGTCAGCAGTATCGTTGTGCCTGTCATGGCATTAGGATATATAAGTCTGGCTCTTTTTATCGTTTTGTTTAATATCCGTCATTTGCCATTAGTATTGAAGACCATTTTTTCGAATGCTTTTGGTTTGGAACAAATAGTAGGAGGTGGTGCGGGAGCGGCTTTAATGCAAGGAATCAAAAGAGGTTTATTCAGTAATGAAGCTGGAATGGGCAGTGCACCTAATGTGGCAGCGACAGCGAGTGTTTCTCATCCAGTGAAACAAGGGCTTATTCAAACTCTTGGGGTTTTTACCGATACATTGTTAATTTGTACATGTACGGCGTTTGTTATTCTTTTTAGTGGAGCTCCATTGGATGGAACGGTAAATGGAGTACAGCTTACTCAGTATGCTTTGAGAAATGAAATTGGAAATATCGGTACAATATATGTGGCCATAGCTTTACTGTTTTTTGCCTTCAGTAGTATTTTAGGAAATTACTATTATGGAGAAGCTAATATTCGTTTTATTACTCAAAGAAAATATGTACTTATAGTTTATAGATTGTTAGTAGGGGGAATGGTTTTTTTCGGTGCAATAGCTAGTTTAGATTTAGTTTGGAACTTGGCAGATTTGACGATGGGAATAATGGCTCTTTGTAATTTATTGACTATTATATACCTAGGAAAATATGCATTTCGTCTGTTAATAGATTATAGGAAACAGAAAGCTCAAGGTATTAAAGATCCCGTCTTTAAGAAAGAGACTTTCCCCGATATTGAGAAAGACTTGGAATGTTGGTGAAATGATAAACAATCTTTTTTATTTATGTATTGATTAAATAGGGACATTCAGAAAATACTATAAAAATAGCCAACCTTACATGAACTGCACCCCAAAAGTTTTTTGTCTAACTTTTGGGGTGCAGTTCACTCTATAGAATTTAAGTTGGATAAAAAACGATTCTTCAATGGTATCTTCGTTACCAAGAATATGGTGAAGATGGTTGCATGGGACTCGCTCGTTTTACTATAGGGCAAAAGAAAAATTGATGATAGTAGAAAAATATCTTAAAAAAAGAAGAACTTTTACAAGAAATATATCTCCGCTATAACTTGAATCATTCTATGGTAAGAGGATAGGTCAGAAGAATTCGACTAGGCTTTCTTCTTGAGAATATACAGCGGGGACGACTACCAAAAAGTGTGGGACGGGCGAAGAAGAATATGCCACAAACCGAGCTCGAAAATCTAGAGGTGGAAAACCTCCTCTGCGGGTAGAAAATGCGCTGCTAGAACAAGTAAAGGCCTTAGTGGAGAAACCGGAAGCCCAAGTACGTTTCAATGGGCAAAAGCCATCAATAAACTAAGGTCAGAATACTCTCTAGACTTACTGTTAGAGCTAAAGGAGATGGCACGTTCTCACCTTAAGCGCTTGGGGTAGATTGACAAATACTCTGTAGAGAAAAACCTTATAAATTCTATTTTTCATGAGCATAAGGGGTGTTATGGCTATCGTTGTATGAGGGCTGAATTGTGTAACAAAGGCTTTGGTATTAACCATAAAGCCGTGTAACGTCTAATGGGGGGGAATGGAACTTAAAAGCAAAATACGCAAGGTTCGTTATCCCTTATATGAGGGTGAAGTTGGGAAGATTGCGCCAAATATTCTCGCTCGGAACTTTGTCGCCGAGGCTCCTAATCGTAAATTAGCGACAGACGTGACCCGGATAGACATTGGCTCTGTCAAACTTTACCTGTTGCCAATTCTTGATATGTTCAATGGAGAGATACTCTCTTATAATATCTGGGAAAAGCCTCATCTTGAGTAAAATATATCACTTAAATGTCTGTGATAACAGCCACACAAAGGAGGATTTGGGTGATATGGCAACATAAAGAGAAAAAAGAAGAAAGATTGTTTAAAAAATAAGCTGACTGACGTTTTATTGTTAGACAGCTTCTTTCTATAAGTGGATAATGTTTAACTCGTCCAACTTTTTGGGGTCACTTCATCGTTGGACGTTAGTTGTTTTTTTTTGTATCTTTAGGGATATTTATTATTATCTTTATCACATTATTTATGTGTACAACAGAAGAAAATAGATAAAATGCGACAGGAATCTCAAATATACTTATTAATAAAGTGGGTTGTTGTAGTATTAGATCTTTTATCTCTAAACGTACTATTGTTGATTTTTTATGTACTTTTACCTCCTTTTTCTTCTGAGGAGTGTGTATAATAATTATCAGATTGTCTGTCTTGTGCTGAATGTTGTATATATTTTTAGCATCTCTAAGAAAGGTCTGATATGGTACATACGAAAGATACGTCCTGAAGAAATCGTGGGGCGCGTGCTCTCTTTGATTATTTGGTTTACTTCATTGTCTTTTTTAGCGATGCATTATATGACTCTTTTTATTTTTCCTTGGAAGTTTGCATTGTATTATTATTGTAGCTTGTTTTTGCATAACGATTGCGAGGTTATGCTCTCGTGCTTTTATCAGGAGGCACCGTCGTTAGGGACGGAATACATGTGATGTGCTTTTTATAGGTACGTATTCCAATTATGGTAGATTTATATAATGAAATAATGAGCGATCCGACAACGGGGTATAGAGTATTGGATTATTTTAATGATGGAAAACGTATGAATTTTGAAATTCCTATTCCTTATCTTGGAACTATTGATAAAATATCTGCGTATATGGAAAAGTCACTTTTTCATTTTAGGGTCAGGTTTATTATTGTCTGCCTTTGGCTAGAGCATGTGAAATCAGAAAAATTATAGATTATTGTGAGAACCATTTGATACAGTTTTATAGTGTTAATTATTTACGTCGTCCTATGCGTATGGATATAATAGGAGATGTTCCTGTACTATATTATTCATGAGAAACTAATGAGGAAACCATTAAACCGTTTTCAAAAAAAGGTTCTTCGATATTGTCTTTTCTTCCTTGTTTTTATGTTAGATATTTCCTTTTATATGTATTATTATTGTAGAATTGATTATTAAATAAACCTCTTTAGAACCAGTATTTTAGGCAAAAATGTAATAGTCTAAATAGTAAAGAGTTTTATTGTTGTAAGTTTTGCAGCATGAAGGTGAATGCTCTTAGTGATATGTTGCAGACAACAGAAATATGATCTGAGGAAAACAAAGTTTGGTAATCTTTAAAAAAAGATAACTGGTATGTGGAAAATTGGAGTTTTTGGTTGGATACAAGAATTATTTATTTGATAGTCAGAAATGTACTTTGTGAGGAAGCTAATGAGTACTAAAATTTTAAAAATGTTTGAAAGTGTATTCCAGAATAAATGGGAAAGAATAAAATAGACATTTTAATTTGGTTTATAAGGGTATTCTTCGTTATTTTGTTCCCGAAATCAATCGATAGAATCTTTTAGATAAATTTATAATCGGCTGAAATGTATGGTCTTAGTCTGTTATCCAAAAACATAATTGAATTTTAATAGTAAGAAATATGAATATAGCAATAGTTGGTACAGGATATGTAGGTTTAGTTTCTGGAACTTGTTTTGCTGAGATGGGAGTAACGGTAACTTGTGTAGACGTAAATGAGGAAAAAATAAAGAGTCTGCAAAATGGAAAGATTCCTATTTATGAACCGGGACTGGATGAAATGGTGTTAAGAAACCATCGTGAGGGACGTTTAAACTTTACTACAGATTTGTCTTCATGCCTTGATAATGTTGATATTGTGTTTAGTGCCGTTGGAACTCCACCGGACGAAGATGGTGGTGCTGACTTGAAATATGTGTTAGAAGTTGCCCGTACGGTGGGTAGATATATGAATAAATATATTTTGTTGGTTACTAAGTCAACCGTTCCCGTTGGTACGGCAAAAAAAGTGAAAGCTGTTATTCAAGAAGAGTTGGATGTTAGAAAGGTAAATATTGAATTTGATGTAGCTTCTAATCCTGAATTCTTAAAAGAAGGAGCTGCCATTAAGGATTTTATGAGCCCCGATCGAGTAGTGGTAGGAGTGGAGTCAGAAAAGGCAAAAGAACTTATGACCCGTTTATACCGTCCATTCTTATTGAATAACTTCCGTGTTATTTTTACCGATATACCTAGTGCGGAGATGATTAAATATGCCGCAAATTCCATGCTTGCTACCCGAATTAGTTTTATGAACGATATTGCTAATCTTTGCGAACTAGTTGGTGCTGATGTAAATATGGTTCGTAAAGGTATCGGAAGCGATACCCGTATTGGTAGTAAGTTCCTTTATCCTGGTTGTGGTTATGGGGGAAGTTGTTTTCCTAAAGATGTGAAAGCACTGATTAAGACAGCCGAACAGTATGGTTATCCCATGCAAGTATTGAGAGCTGTGGAAGAAGTAAATGAAAGACAAAAAACTATTTTATTTCAAAAATTGTACAACTATTATGGAGGAGCTTTAAAAGGTAAAACTATTGCTGTCTGGGGATTAGCATTTAAAGCTGAAACCGATGATATGAGGGAAGCTAGCTCGTTAATAACTATAGAGAAATTGTTGAAAGCTGGTTGTAAAGTAAGAGTTTATGATCCGGTAGCTATGGAAGAATGTCATCGTCGAATTGGGGATAAAGTAGAGTATGCTGTCGATATGTATGGAGCAACATTAAATGCGGATGCTTTATTGGTAGTGACCGAATGGAAACAGTTTCGGTTACCGAGTTGGGGGGTAATCCAGAAATCCATGAACCGTTCGTTAGTTATAGATGGACGTAATATTTATGATGGGCGAGAATTGAAGAATTTAGGTTTTGAGTATTTTTGCATTGGAAAATAAAATGATAAATCAAGATACAATTTGTGCTATTGCGACCGCTCAAGGAGGAGCCATCGGGACAATTCGCGTTTCCGGTGTGAATGCCATTGAAATAACAGACCGTATTTTTGTTTCTCAATCTGGTAAGAAACTTATAGAAAGACGTCCTTATAGTGTTGCTTTTGGGCAAATACTTTCAGATAAAAAGGAAGTGATAGACGAAACACTTGTGAGTGTCTTTCATGCACCACATTCTTATACAGGAGAAAATTCAACCGAAATTATGTGTCATGGTTCTTCTTATATACTGCAGCAGGTAATGCAGTTGTTGATAAAGAACGGTTGCCGAAGTGCTTTACCTGGGGAATATACTCAACGTGCTTTCTTAAACGGTAAGATGGATTTGAGTCAAGCGGAAGCTGTGGCAGATTTAATAGCTTCTTCCAACGCATCTGCTCACCGTTTAGCTATGAATCAGATGCGTGGAGGCTTTAGCAAGGAATTGGCAGAATTGCGGAATATGTTGTTGAATTTCACTTCTATGATAGAGTTGGAACTTGATTTCAGTGAAGAAGATATTGAATTTGTTGACCGTAAAGAACTTTGCCGGTTAGCCGATCAAATTGAAATTTTTATATTTCGTTTGGTAAATTCTTTTAGTGTGGGTAATGCTATAAAAAATGGAATACCCGTAGCTATTATCGGTGAAACCAATGCAGGAAAGTCTACTTTACTCAATCTATTAGTTAATGAGGAACGCGCTATTGTCAGTGATATCCATGGTACTACTCGTGATGTGATTGAAGATACGGTTAATATTCAAGGTGTGACATTTCGTTTCATTGATACTGCAGGTATCCGTGAAACAACCGATACTGTTGAAGCATTAGGTATAGAACGCACTTTTCAAAAACTCGATCAGGCAAGTATTGTACTTTGGATGATAGATTGCACTACTGCTCAAACACAATATGAGACTTTTTCAAAGAAAATTATGCCACGTTGTGAAGGAAAAAAGCTTATTCAATTATTTAATAAGGTCGATTTGATTACTTCTGAGCAGCAAAAAAAACTATCTGTATTAGTAGGAAATGCCATCCATCTGTTTGTTTCTGCTAAACAAAGAGAAAATATCTCCCAATTGGAAAATTTATTAGTAAAAACTGCTGCATTACCTCAAATAAATCAAAGTGATGTAATTGTGACCAATGTTCGTCATTACGAAGCTTTGGTCCGAGTCTTGGAAGCTATTCACCGTGTACAAGCAGGTTTGAAAAACAGTTTACCCAGTGATTTGCTATCGCAGGATATCCGTGAATGTATTTTCTATCTAAGCGATATAGTAGGAGAGGTAACAACCGAAGATATTTTGGGGAATATTTTTAAGAACTTCTGCATCGGAAAATGATAAGCAGTTAAAGACAAGTTACAACAAGTATCAACAAGCAGTAAAGGCGCTCATTATGAGTGCCTTTTATTGTACCCATTCGTTTCCTTCTTCATCGGTAGAACCCGTTTCTATCTGTTTTTTGCCCCTTTTTTGAACCACATTTGCTGCACGTCCACTTTCTACGTCAAGTCGCTCTGCGGAGGGAGTGGATGATGTATACAAGGGTATACAATGATATACGATGTTATATATCTCAGGCGAAATGAGTGGCAAACTTAATCCGTTCAAGAATGGCAACTACAACCATTAGAATCAAAAAAGTGTGCGAGTGGTGCGGCAAAGAATTTGAAGCTCAACGATGTTCCACCCGCTTCTGTTCGAAAGCATGTACCGACCATGCCTACAAAGAGCAAAAACGACAAGAAAGGAAGAGAGCAACTGAAGCTGCTGTCGTTACGTCCAAACACCTGAAAAAGACTCTTCCGCTCAAAGAGCAGGAGTTTCTGTCGGTAGCTGAAGCATCCCATCTTCTTCATGTCACCAGAGATGCTGTGTACAAACTCATCTATCGAGGAACGCTCAAGGCCTATCGGCTGTCTTCAAGACTGACAATTATCCGGCGTGCCGATATAGAAGCCATGATCGAAGCACGTCCCTACGAGCGCAAGCCCCGGGCTACGACTTGCATCCAAGTAGAAGGACAGGAGGTGACCGAGTTCTACACTACGCAAGAGATTATGGAAAGGTTCGGAGTAAGCAATTCATGGGTCTTTGCACAAGGCAAGGCTCACCACATCCCCAAGGTATTTCATCGTGGCAAAACGTTCTGGAGCAAGACTCACTGCGACCGGGTGTTTGCTGCTAAACAGGAAGCACCTCAGCAGGAGGAATGGATTTCCTACACCGAGGCAAGAGCCATCTACCAGCTGACGCACGACCAAATCTATAGTTATGTAAAGTACCACGGCCTCCGCAAGAAGAAGGTGGGGAAATACACCTATATCTTACGGTCGGAAATCGATGCCATCCTCCAACCTCCAACGCTGAAATGAGGTGGTAATCGGTTATTGAATAGTTATCATGTTCCTTACTTGATTACTGAACCATTACCTCTCATTTTTGCCCCACTGATTGTTGAACTTATTAAAAAAAAGACTATGCATGTATGCACTAAAGTAACCTTGCGCCAACGCTTGCTGAAATCGGGCAAGGTGACGTTATATCTGGATTATTATCCCGCCATTCGCAATCCGCGTACCAACCGTTCCCAACGCCACGAATATTTGGGTATCTACTTGTATGGGATGCCCAAGAATGCCGTAGAACGAAACTTCAACCAATCTATGCTGGAGAAAGCGGAACTCATCCGATGCCGCCGACAGGAAACGGTGATCAACCGCCAGTTCGGTTTTCTCGACCATCATCAGTTGCAGGAGAACTTTCTCAGCTACTTTGAAAAGATTACACGCAGAAAGTATCAGAAATGGAGCATTGTCTATCAGCATTTCCTGGTATTCACGGGAGGGAAATGTACGTTCGGAGAAGTGACTGTGGATCTCTGCATGAAGTTCCGCGAATACCTTTTGAATGCGCATCAGCTGAAATGTACGAACAAGAAGCTTTCACAGAATGCCGCAGCCGGCTACTTCTCTACGTTCCGGGCCCTCCTGAAGATGGCTTACAAGGAGAAGCTGCTGAGAGAAAACATCAACGACTACTTGGATTACATCGAATGGGAAGAGGTGGAACGCGAGTTCCTGACCCAAGAGGAACTGATTCAGCTGGCTCAGACACCTTGTGAAATTGAGGTATTGAAACGTGCTTCGCTCTTTTCTTGTCTGACCGGACTCCGCTTCAGCGACGTGTACAACCTAACTTGGGAGCATGTACGGGAAGTGAGTGGTATCGGCCTGTGTCTGGTGTTCCGCACCCAGAAAACGAAAACGCCGACTACCCTT
>UMKF01010568.1_pt1 | contig 11840 bp, 11 predicted proteins | sample 1966251 | NCBI WGS metagenome assembly UMKF01 (sample SAMEA4836171, study PRJEB28245) | human gut metagenome | biome: gut microbiome; material: fecal sample | place: Denmark | collected 2008
TTTCCTTGCAAAGCAGATGTTTCGCGCAAGAAAAAACTTCCCCGTTTTTTTGTAGGCTGAATGTTGCAATGTTGCAAACGCTACAAACGCCACAACACTACAAACACCACAATACTACAAACGCCACAACGCTATAAATGCCACAACGCAACCAATATGGCGAATGTTGCAATGTTGCAAATGTTGCAGCCTCTTTTTTCCTCACACACGCGTACGCGCGCGAGGCGATAAAATCTTCTTTCTGCCCGTTAAAGTAGTTCAACTTTGATAAGTCGCCATAAAAATGAGGGGTATTACGCACCGACACTTCCAAAAGATTAAACATATTCGCTTAAGACTCGCCCAAATAGTATGTGATAAATTTTACTTGATGGGAAAGTTGTAATGTTGCAAACGCTACAACGCTACAAATGTGGCGAATGTTGCAATGTTGCAAATGTTGCAAATGTTGCAGCCTCTTTTTTCCTCACACACGCGTACGCGCGCGAGGAGGATAAGAAAATTCCTTAGCCGCTGCCTTCGTTGTTCCTCTCTGTCGAATGCTCTCGTTTACCGAAACTGGTCACTAGACAGAAAGGCATCTATCTAAAAATCAGCCGGTAAAATAGGGTAGGAAAGGGTCTTAGATAAAATGATTAAATTTATGGGCAGTTAGCGTTCAGATAAATAAACATTGAGTGAAGAGTTTTAATAGATATCTGGAAAATAATGATTATGATTTCTGGCTTAGCTCTTCGTTTGAGTTTTCTGATACATCGTAAATGCTTTCTACTATAAAAGAAATGTTACAGTTGTTCTATGGGGATTTATCTCCCGCTTATATTCGCTTCCCAAGATTAATTTTACCCATCTGGACTTATAGTCTGATGAGAAAAGCGACCGAGTTCATCTGAGATTAATAATTCTAGAATATGAATCATTAGTCTCCCCTAAAATTTTGATACCCCTATTATTCCGTTAAAGCATAATAGTAAAAGGGTGATATACAAGCGGCATGATTTTTTGCCTAACGAACTTCACAGTGTAGATAAGTTCAAATCCGTGTATTCAAAATATGCCTATAATCGACAGATTATTAATTACATAGAATAGCATATGAATCTTTTAATGGGACGGCAGTGAATATGAATATAGAATTATTTACCGAAGCGGATTTCTCCGATATTATTAAATTTTTGGAAGCGTTGGCGCATAGTACTTCTCGTTTTTGAGGCGACTTATCAAAGTGGAACTACTCCGACGGGTAGAAAGAGAATATTATCTCTTCGCGCGCGTACGCGTGTGTGAGGAAAAAAGAGGCTGCAACATTTGCAACATTGCAACATTCGCCATATTTGTAGCGTTGTGGTGTTTGCAACCTTACCCTTCTCCGTCAAGTGAAAATCATCACATACTACTTGGGTGATTCGTAAGCGGACATGTAGAGGTGGGGTTACGGGTACATGGAGTGTGGCAAGCCTGCGCTCGGTCAAGTAACAAACTCATGTCCGGTTAAGTAACAAGGCTGTGTCTGGTTAAGTGACAAACTCGTGTCCGGTTAAGTAATAAGCCTGTACCCAGTCAAGTAACAAACCTGCGCTCGATTAAGTGATAAGCCTATGGTTTGGTGAGCCGTAGGCTTATCACTACATCTAGTGACAGGCCTACGGCTTGAGTAAGAATAGGCCTACGACTTACCCATGCCGTAAGAAATCGGGAAGCTATCCCGTTTTAGACCCTTCGTTCGTTTGGTTCCTCACCTTCCGTTCCACAGGTAGAAAAGGCTGATGAAGCAACGGACGAAGGGTGTATCGTAAAGTAACGTAAAGGAAACAAATCTATCGTAAAACGTCTTTTCCCACAGCGTTACCTTTGACGCAGAAATTAGAAGAGAAAGTTGCTTATTCGTTCACCGGGCCCGAACAGGTTTCTTTCTCGATATTTCGGCTTTGCTTGATGTGCCAACTTAGTCCAATGTACCTGCCGGATTCGAAACAGCCGTTTCCGGTACCCGCCGTAGCTGTTGAAAGCGGGGAGGCTACAGAAATTCGGTTGACAATCGGCTTGGGGAATTATCTGTTTTCATAGCAATCAGTCTGAAGCTGTTTTAAGGGCATTCGTTGGAGAGTTGAGAACCATAAACTTTGTTCTGAGATATCCTGAACTTGTAGGTTCGCTAGTCACTTTGCTAATGCATGCTTCAGAGAAAAGGAGGTATAGGTCTATTTTGTAGGCAATATCATTTGTTCTTCCGAAAGAATTCGGACAAAAATTTGGTATATTCCTTAATACTTCCTACTTTTGTCCTGCTCCGGTCGGCTCGTTGCGGGTTTGGCGGGAGAGAATATATATAATGAAAGACGTTTTCATGCGTTAATCTTCGAGCTTTCGAATCTCGCAAATTCAAGTGTTCATAGGAGATTATGGCAACAAAAGCGTCTGCGTGGTGTGAAGTATACATTCATATCAAATAAGTGATTTATATTCTAATAAAACCATTTGTTTGAGTGGATGTTCTCCATACAGGCGTGGGCTGACTGGCGTTGCTTATCCTATGGACTGGGCAATGCGAGAGCCTGAAAGCTGGGATAAGCAGAACAGATTCCCACGCTTTCTTTATATATAATCTTTTCTACTTTAGTATATATACTATAACGGCTATTCTCTGGGGAATCTTCTAAGCCAAATGATGCAAAGGTTATGCATATTGGTAAATTAATCAAGCAGAAGGTGGAAGAACGCCATAAGACCGTGGTGTGGCTTGCCCGTGAATTGTCCTGTCATCGTTCCAATGTGTATAAAATTTATGAGAAAAGCTCTATCGATACCGATGTTCTTCTACGCCTGTCTCGAATACTTGATTACGATTTCTTTAGTCTCTATACTGAAGAGGTAGGGAAGAAGAAATAATGGGAAAAGGAATTTTGCTATTTTTATATTAATATACCTATTTTTAGTATATCTGAATAGAGTGGATTGTTGGGTTCTTCTGTGAGGAGTACAAGCTCTATAAGATTACTTGTTTTTCCGTTTCACCTTCCATAAAAGAAGAATACCCTCAAAATTGTTGTCATGAAGGTGTTCTACTATCACTGCAATGTGACTATCTACGGTCTATGTGCCATTGCTGAATGAACCATAAAGGTAAAGAGCCTCTAGCGGTAATCATTCCACAACAATTGCTTTGTAGCGTTCGGTCAATTTTATAGCTTGTTCTTTATCCATATTCTTAGTTCATCTTTCTCTATTACGATACATAAAGCCTACATAAAGGTAACGTTTGGTCTCAAGCACGACATTAGCGGTATCGAAATCATAATCTAACATTTCCATCCAATATGTTACCTTGTCATTCATGCCTAACTTTGTTATTTTGGAATATAAATATCTTTGAGAAACAATTCTTTGAAGTAAAAAATGGTTGGGCGGATATATAAGGAAGAAGATATGATAATTGTCCCCGATGTGGGGATATGTTCCCATATTGGAGACGGTTTTCTTATTTATGTTATGGAAGATTTGTGACTTTTGTAAAACTTTAGTTTTGAGATGTTATCACAGTATTGAATTAATTATGTTTTCTAGTTATGGGAAAGACGTTTGAAGTAAATGATTTGGTAAGGTCATTAAAGGATAGGGAAGAGTATCTGATTGAAGAGAAGATTGAATATTATGATGTTAATTTAGGAGAATCAATCTTCAATGGTAAATATCGATGTAGGCGAGTAAAAGAATACCAGAATCCTAGTGTCTATGTATTTGAAGAAAATGAATTAGAATTGATTGAATGAGTTTGGGACATAGAGATATCTTTTTGGTGGCTAATAGTAGTGGAAAATATGAGAATAGTTGTAGATATTTGTAATGATAACTGCTATTGATATAATAAAAATGTAGAAATAATATAGATTTAAGTAAGATATGAAAGCAATAAGATTATTCATTGTATTAAATGTGTTATTGGGTAGTCTATCTCTTAATTCATGTGGTAGTGATGAAAAAATAGAGATTCCTGCAGTTGATAACGATACAGAGCTGTATATTCAGGTTCCCATAGGGTTTTCGGGAGAAATTACGGATATTACAGAAACTTCTCTTGTGAGGGCTGTAGATGGCACAAAAGACTATTATGTATTTCAGGTTTATTTTCGACCGGAGGGAAATAGGACTGCTTCTTGGATGTGTTATGCTTACGGCTTTTTTGATAATAAAGAGGACATGATTATCAATTTAAAAGCAGGATATGAATATAAATTTGATGCATCAATGATATTAAACGGGAGTGAAAAGGTGTATAAATTTTGTTTGGTTAATGCGGGCGGGACATCAGTAGGGAATACATTCTTTATATCTTCAGATGAACTTGTTCGGTATATGTATGAAGGGCACTTATATTTGCAATATCCTCATGATTCTTTTGATCGTCCGAATGTGGATCGATTTTTTGGAGAAGTTCAGGGATATATTCCTGAAGAAGGAGGTTCGGTACAAATTAATATGAAGCGTGTCGCTTTTGGAGCCAAGTTTGTCGCAAAAAAATTTGAAAGCGGTAGTTTGGAAATAAGTGTAGAAGGCGCTCCTATGATGAAAATGAATATAAATAATGGAAATGAGATTCAGGATGTTTTTTCTTTTAATAGACTGGGGAGTGCTTATTATTTTGTGGGTGAATATGCTGAGGATATTCCAGTAAATATTGTATGGGTGAAGCCTGATAATGTAAGAGTACCTGTGGCTTCGCAAAAAATTTCCTTTAAACGAAATAAACTCACAACAATAGAATTTGAGGTTAAAGATAATGCTACAGGAAATTCTATTAATCTAGAAGCTAATGAAACGATGGAAAATGGTGAAACTTTGCATATAGGAGGTGATGGCACCAATACGGAAGTAAATCCAACAAATTGATTCTTTTCAAGGGAAGTATAGTTTTACATAATTGATAGAATCTTCTGGAAATTAATTTAATAATCGAATAAATGAAGAAATTGAAGTTTTGCTTATTTATGTTATCAATATCTACCATCTTAGCATGTAGTAAGTATGATGATAGTGAATTATGGAATACCGTTAATTCTTTGGATGATAGAGTGACATCCCTTGAAGGGCAACTTAAGACGCTGAATAGTAACATTCATTCCATTAAATCTCTTGTGCAAGTCCTTCAGGATAGATGCTTTATTGTTGGTACGGAAACTACATCGGATGGTCATGTTTTGAAATTTTCGGATGGTTCACGAATAGATATTGTAAACGGAAAAGATGGGGCTGATGCTCCTGTAATCAATGTTCGGGTTTATGATGGAAAGTATTATTGGACTCAAACAATCAATGGACAGACTACTTGGCTTTATGGTACTAATGGCGAAATGATATCTGCTGTCGGACAGGATGCTGTAACTCCTTTATTGAAAGTTGACTCAGATGGTTATTGGATTGTTAGTTATGATAAAGGAAATACCTATTCTGCATTGAAAGATGAAAATGGAAACGCTGTAAAAGCCAATGGTAAAGACGGTGATTCTTTTTTTAGGTCGGTGGAAATTGTAGGATCGGATATTGTTCTTGAGCTTAAAGATGGGACGGAGATAATTCTTCCTATAGGAAAACAGTCTCCATATAAAGCTGTCGATTTGGGATTGAGTGTTAGATGGGCTTCTTATAATGTTGAAGCCACAACCTTTACAGAATCTGGTAGACTTTATCTGTGGGGAGATGCAAATAATACTGGAGTGGTTCCTTATTATGAGGCTCCTAATTATAATAGCATTTGTGGTACTGAATATGATATTGCTCATGCTATGTGGGGAGAAAAATGGAGGTTACCGACACGGAAAGAGTTAATTGAACTTACTCAAAACTGTACATGGAGGCGAACTACAATAAATGGAGTTACAGGTATGAAGGTTATTGGAAGTAACGGGAATAGTATATTTCTGCCGCCAACGGGATATGGATTGCCAGTTAGTGGCCCTATTGGAAGTACTCAAGTACAGAAGAATCTAGATGGGTATTATTGGACAGGAGAATCGTATGTGGATGGTAGTGAACGTATGGGATATTGCTGTTTTTATGATAATGACGGTTATCATTGTAATATAACTTGGAATGTGAAGTTTGTAAAGATGGCTATCAGGGCTGTAAAGGAATAATAAAATCGTGTTTCTTAGAAATGATAAAAAAGAGAGTGCTTATTACTGGTTTGATGAGTTGAAATCACATTGCTTTAATTCATCGAATAAGTAGGAATAATAAAAACTTTGGATGAACCATAAAATTTAAATATGAAAACAATGAAATTATTTATTAGGTTAAATGTAGTATTGATTCCTATGAGACAATATATTAAGTTCAGTTTTTTGAGTTTGGCATATTCTATATGTTTTGTCCTTTTATCTTGTTCTGAAAATTCATTTTCAAATCAAGAAAAGGAGGATGAGTATAAATCCATAACTTTTGATATTAAGTTTGATTGTCAATTTTCTGAAGTACCGTTAGAACCAATTTTAAGAAGTGCAAATAATAATAAAATATATGCTGTACAAATATTTGAATATAATACGAATACTCAACAAATTGAGCCATATGCATATGGTATTTTTGATGATATTTCAAAAATGAATATCAATATGAAGAAGGATCGTCTTTATAAGATAAATGTTGGTTTGTTCTATAATTTCTTTGAAAGATATAAATTTATAGGATATCGTGAGGCTTTAGATTATACTATTCCTAATAATAAATTCATATATAGTGATACTTGGATTTTTTTGCATTTATACCCTAATATTTCTACTGGATATGATATGTTTTGTTTAAAAGATTCTAAAGAAGCAAATAGGTCAATGATTGAGTGTGATTCTGCTCATGGAATTATAGATGAATTTAATCCTAAGGAGAATTCAACAATTGAGATTGAACTAATAAGATCCTCTTTTGGTATATCAATAAATGTTAAGGGTATGACTGAAGGAAAAATTAAATGGATTGGTTCTGCTGTAACTGCAGGCGTGGGTGGTAATCAAAATTTCGATGTCTGTACAATTTCATATCCAAATACGTCATATGAAAATATTTTTTCTATTGCACAGTTTATGCGTAATATTATTACAGATAGCAATTATTTACGTTTTGAGCTATATTATTATGATTCTTTTGGAAACGTGACTAAACTTAATGATAAAAGTATCACAATTTATCGTAATAAAAGAACAATAGTGAATATTACCTTGAAATCTGATTCTAAGACTGAGGTAATTCCAGTGTTTTTAATTTCAGAACCTAATGCGAAGATGGAGGATACAACACCTCTATCTTTTGATTTTACTATTGATTAGTTTTGAGAAATTGATAAAACTGTATGAATATGGAATTATTTCTCACTCATAATAATACTAAAGTATGTAAAATCAATACTTTTAAGGTATTATTTATATAATGTATTTAGTATGTGTAACCACCTGCAAACAATGAGTATTACTTGCAATTAAACTGCTGAATATCAGTACTATATAAAATTTAATACTTCGCATACCTTATTTGTTATTCCGCCATTTTCCGCATATTTTTGTGACGTATTTCTATCGCGGTGAATGTATGAGAATTTTTTATTGCCACAAAAATGAAGCCTGTTGACATCAGTTTACAACCGTTTACCAGGAGCAACAAACGGCAGGGGGAAAATACGAAGATTGCAACAGATATTTACCCGGTTTACAACAGGTGACAACGGTTGACTTACGTTCACTTCCCGATAGAATACACGGAAAAGAGTGTGAAACATCAAAAAAAGGGAAGAATGAAGACAACCAAGAAATGTGCATTTTGCGGCAGGACGTTCACAACCAACAGCGGTATGCGGAAATACTGTTCCGTGCGTTGCGCTGACGAAGCCAAGAAAGCGAAGAAGAAGGGGCAGCAGGATTTGCTCAATGCCGTAGAACCAGTTTTAGAGATACAGCATCAGGAGTATCTCACCTTTTCAAAGGCAGCCATCCTTATGGGATGCTCACGTCAGTACATTTACAAGCTCGTAGCACAGGGCAGGCTGCGAGCCTCGCGCATCAGCAACCGCATGGCGTTCATACGCAGAGCCAACATCGAGAAGATGCTGGAGGACAACCCTTATAACAGGGTGATGCCCGGCATTCACCCGAAGCGGGACACTACCACCAGTCAGAAGAAGTCCGGCAAGGAAAGCCAAACCACTATCCCTGCTTCCGAAGAAATCCTCTCCTACATTTCCGGTGAAGAAATCCTTTCCACTTATAAGGTAAAGCAGTCATGGCTTTACACCACCGCCAAACGCAACCAAATCCCCATCTGTAAAATTGCGGGCAAGAACTATTACAGCAAAAGCCATGTGGAGGGACGTCTCGGCCTGACCACGGACATTGCCGCCATCACGGACTGGCTCACCACGGAACAGGTGTTTGAGGTATTCGGCATGAAGCCGACCGCCATCCATGCCTATGCCTACAGGCACGGCATTTCCACCAAAAAGGAATACGGCATCCTTTATTACTCGAAGACACACCTTGATGAGTTGCGCCGGATTGACCTGACAGAGGACGAGAACTACTGCACCGTGGAAGACGTGTCGGAAAGATATGGACTTTCCAAGGCCAACATCCACCACATCGTCAAAGTACACGGCATCGAAAAGTGGGTGTCAGAAACTTCCTGCTCCGTTGCGATGTGGAACGTGCGATGGCGGAAAGAGCCGCCAAAGGGCTGTAACTGTTGGCAAATTCCCGTTGACGGCATGTTTATCTGTCAATTATCGTCAATAACAGGCATCAACGGCATATCATTCAGTTCCTTTGCACCGTGGAGAAAAGCTCCACCAAGTAATATCCATCAAAAAGAAAGAAAAAAATTATGGCAAACATTTGCAAGACCGTGAACCTATACACACGGAAAATCAAGGGCGGCAAGATGCTGTCCTACTTCCTCGACTATTATCCCGGCTATCGGGACGAGGCCACCAACAAGGTAATGCGCCACGAATCGCTCGGCATCTACATCTATGCCCACCCGAAGACACAACGGGAAAAGGACTATAACGCACGGCTGACGGAAAAGGCGGAAGCCCTGCGCTGCCGCAGGTACGAGGAAATCGTAAACGAGCGTTACGAGTTCTTTGACAGGAACAAGCTGAACGGCAGTTTCATTGACTACTTCAAAACCTACGCAAGCAAGAAGAACTCCCGTTACGAACAGGCTTTCCTGCATTTTGACCGCTTCGTGGGAGGCAAATGCACGTTCGGAGAAGTGACCGTGGAACTGTGCAACAAGTTCCTGGAATATCTGCGCAGCACACCGCAGGTCATCCATCAGAAACGCAAGCTGCATACCAATACCATCGCCAGTTATTGGTCGGCATTCCTCGGAACGCTTCACACCGCCCACCGTGACAGGAAGATAAAAGAGAACCCCTGTCCGTATCTGGAGCGGGTTCAGACTATCCCGTCCGACAAGGTGGGGCTTCCGCAGAGGAACTTGTCAGGGTTGCGGAAACCCCTTGTGAGATTCCTGTCTTAAAGACCGCTTTCCTTTTCTCTTGCCTGACCGGATTGAGAAAAAGCGATGTAAAGACTTTCTCTTGGGAAATGATACAGCCGGAAGCGGACGGGACGCTCTATATTACCACCCGTATGCAGAAGACCAAGCAGATAATCCACAACCCCATTGGCGATGAAGCCCTGCAACTGATAGACGGCTGCAGGGAAGGTCTGGTGTTTCCGGGCTTCAAGGACAGCATGACACAGGCTCCGTTCAAGAAATGGATAAAGGCGGCAGGCATTACCAAAAAACTGACCTTTCACGGGGCGAGGCACACCTTTTGCTCGCTGCAACTCGATGCCGGGACGGACTCCAGAACCGTGCAGGAACTTGTCGGGCACAAGAACCTCGCCACCACGCAACGCTATCTTGACAGTGTAAACAACAGGAAGAAAGAAGCGGCCAACCGGATTACTTTAAGACGTGCCGCAGAATGAAAAACACGGTTTTTCACAGCTTATAGTATGATTTTGAGTGTGAAATCATACTATAAGCGTAATTTACGCTAAATATTTGCCCTTACCTGCAATTTTTTGGGGCGGTATAGCAGGTTTCATTATAATTTTGCAGTAAACAACCGCTGACAAGGCGCAAAAATCCGTAGAACAATGAAGAACCATAACACGATTATCAATACTGAGAACTGCCTCTTTTATGGCTTGCCCGGCATCGTTATATTTGCCGTGTCATTATTGGCGTCCACCCGAATGGGTGCGGATTTCGGAGGGGACACCTTTGTAAAGACTGTTCCCTTTTTGGGCTGCAACGGCCTGTTATGGCTGTTGTACCTCGTATTGTGCCAATACCTGCTTGCAGATTTGCTGGCGATATGCCTCCCAAAGAAGAAGACTGCTACCGTCGGGTATTGGAGGCGAAGCCCGAAGCCGATATGCCTTCGCCCGAAACGGTTACGGAACAGCCGGCCTCTCCAACTCCATCTTTAAGTAAGGAACAATACCAGTCCTATTGCGCGGATTTCGAACGGCAAAAACAGGAGGCCCGGGAAGAACTTGCCACATCCGTACTGGGATATGTCAATAGAAAGATGGCACCATTCACCACGGAAGAGAATTTTGCCCAGCTCAGCGATGAGGTCAGGGCGTGGTGCGACAATCCTCTACATACTCCCAAGGCCATCAGATTGAAACCTGTCTCCAACCCGAAAGATCGGCTGAGGACTGTTTATTTCAAACATTTTGTGTGGAATATTGGCGCACGACTTGGGTTTGAGAACGGATATTCTGTACAGGTTCAAGCGGGATTTATCAGGAGACTGTTTCCGAATGAACTTGCCGACATAGAACTCACGTCACTGGCCAGAAGTCTGACCAGCGAACCGGACAGGGGACACATCAAACTGAACAAGCCCCTGCATGCAGACAACAACATCTTCCATTCATAGAAAATCCCACATCCATTTTTGATAATCTCGTACAGGGAAGTCCGTTTCGGGCTTCCCTGCACCGTTATATGCCGTTATGTATGATTGGTATCCATAATCTGCCGTTCGCAGACTGCTCAGAGTGTCTTTCCTCTCTTATATTGCCTGTCATTCCTTGATAATACGATTATCTGACGATTACCGTCAACGGTCTGAATCACAGCCATATCATAACATTCCTTTGTAGCATCAAAATTTTATGAATATGGAAAACGGACTTACATTCAACGACCTTCCGCAGGTCGTTGCCGAGCTTCGGGACGAGGTAATCGGCATGAGGCAGATGCTCACCAGTCTGCAAAAAGAGAACGGACAGCATAAGGAGAACACCCACCGTCCAATGTCGGTGGAAGATGCGGCCGAGTATCTGAAGATACCGCAGCGTACCCTTTATATGAAATTGGGTAACGGCGCCATTCCGGCCACTAAGCCCAGCAAACGGTATGTACTCTATCAGGATGAACTGGACAAATGGCTGGAGTGCAACCGTAAGAATTCCGTACCGCTGACCGTGGAGGAAGAAAATGCGGCCGTACTTGCCTCCAACAGGCGTAAACCCTCCAACCGAAACTGGTAGCCATGAAAGCCGAAGAGAAGAACAACAACATCGGGGAGCGGCCTTTCAATGCGATAGCCGCCATCGGTGCGGAACTGGACAGCCAAAGGCAACAGGCGGAAAACGTACCGGCACAAAGCGGTATGTTTTCCGTCAAGATCGCCAACCTGACCATATAGGAAGCGGCCAACCGCCCGAACCCTGTTCCGCTGTGGTATCAGGGCGAGGTGTGCTGTCTTTTTGCAGACAGCAATCTCGGCAAGTCCATCTATGCCGTGCAGATTGCGGCTGCCATTGCGG
>UMKF01044986.1_pt1 | contig 11801 bp, 9 predicted proteins | sample 1966251 | NCBI WGS metagenome assembly UMKF01 (sample SAMEA4836171, study PRJEB28245) | human gut metagenome | biome: gut microbiome; material: fecal sample | place: Denmark | collected 2008
GCTTTGGCAGGCCGTAATTTTTGTAGCCCACCGCGTCGGTGCCGAACAGTCCGGCGATCTGCCCGCCTGAGGAATAACTTACAATGGCATAATCCTCCGCCTGCACGCCAAACTGTCCTGCATGTTCCGTGATGTATTGCACCGCGCGGACCACATCCTGCAGCGGCGCATTGTTGGAAGCCTTCATGCCGATGCGGTAGCGCAGCACGAACACCGGGTAGCCCATTTCGTGCAGGTTCCATGCAGTGGAAATGCCCTCGCGGATCTCCGCACTGACCACGATCGCATTACCGCCGATCACCAGCGCATATTTCTGGTTTGCCTGCGCCCCTTCTGCCGGCAGATAATACAGTTCCACACCGTCCCGGCTGGTATCCTGCGCGATCTCCTCCGCCGTATAAAGCGGGAAGGTCACCCGCTGCCCAGCGTTATAGGTGCGGATCAGATAGTTCAGTCCATCCGCCGCATCCTGTGCCGTCCAGTGATTGGAAAGGCAGCTCAGCGGCTGCGCGTCCCAGTACATCCGGTCCAGCACACGGTCCTGATCCAGCGAGTAGGTGTAGATGCCCGCACCCACAACGCTGGGGTTGGAGCGGATCTCTGCCATTTTGGTGCGCGGTGTGATGTTGGCCTGACCAAGCTCCTCCGCAAACGCCGGCTGTGCCAGCAGAATCATCAGGCCAATACCAAACATCACCGTGCGCAATCGATTTCTCACAGCAATCCCCCGTTTATCTCTTTATTTGCACTGTTTTTCCCAGAATGCCGTTGCCTGCCGGATCCAGCCGTCCGCATCGGTGTGGCGGCCCGGGCCAATGGCGTGGGGTGCGTTCTCGTACACATGGCACTCATAAACAGCCCCGCTCTCCCGGAGCTTGCGCTCCAGCAGCGGCCCCTGCTGGGAGTAGCACATGCGCTGCATATAAAGATCATTTTTGCCGTAGAAGAAATAGGTAGGGGTAAAGTTTTCGTTCACCACATCCGAAATATCGGTCCAGTAGTAACGCCAGCCAAGCACCAGCGGGTCAATGGCCAGCTGATACAGCGGCTTCACCTCAAAGAAATCGTTGATGGGGTAACCCAGCAGCAGCGCTGCAGGCTGTGGGAGACCAAATGCTTTATAGCCGAACTTTTCGTTGTCTGAGCCGATCAGGCCCACGATGTGTCCGCCGGAAGAAAAGCCCATCAGCGCATAGTTTTCGCGCTGAACGCCAAACTGATCTGCATTTTCGGTCAGGTACTTTATGGCATTGGCAATATCGTACAGTGGCGCATTGTCGGATGCATTCAGGAAAGAGCGGTACCGCAGCACAAAAGCCGCATAGCCCAGCTCGTGCAGCTGGTTGGCAATGGATGCACCCTCGTTCAGCTCTGCGGTGGTGTTGCCGCCGTTGCCGGGCACCACGATGGCGTACTTTGCGTTGGCTGTTTTAGCCGGGAAATAATACAGCTGCACCATGCCCAGAGAAGAATTTTCCGCAATTTCTTCCGGGGTATACACCTGCCATGTGATCTGTACGCCCCTGTTGTAGTTTTCGATCACAAGGTTCATGCCTTCGGCGGCATCCTCGGCAGCCGCGTAGCTTACATAGCCCTCAATGGGCGTATCATCGTACTGCGTGCTGCCCTCGATCCATTCGTTGCAGTAGGTGTAGTAGCCGGAGCCTTTGATGCTGGGGTTCTCCCGCAGCTCCTTCATGGTCGTCTTTGTTGTGATGTTCGGCTCGCCGTACTCTGCAGCAAATGCCGAAAGCGATACGCACGCCAGCATTCCCAGCGCGCACACCATCGTTCTGATCCACTTCATTTTGGGACATCCTCCATTCTGCAGCGGCGTATCCTGCCGTGCTTTTCTTTGTTATGATTTATTGTATCACAAACCTTCCGCTTGTCAAAGAAATTTCTGTGCAGTACGGCGCTTGTACCGCACCGCAAATTCTGCTATACTGGAGCCGGATATTTTTGAGAGTTGAGGGTGCGGAAAGCTATGCACTTTCCGTCGGGATCGAAATATGAGCAAAATCGAGATCCGGCCCATGGAGCCGGAAGACTGGAGCGCTGTTTCCAGAATTTATTTGGAGGGCATTGCTACAGAACATGCCACTTTTCAGACCACCTGTCCGCCGTATTCTGCGTGGGATGCTTCCCACGCAAAAGAATGTCGACTGGTACTGCTGGCCGACGGCGTGATTGCCGGGTGGACGGCGTTGCGCCGGGTGGACCCGCGCTGGTGCTACCGCGGCGTTGCCGAGGTGAGTATTTACGTGGGTGAGCAGTTCCGAGGCCATGGCCTTGGCTATCACCTGCTGACCGAGCTGTGCCATCAGGCAGAAAAGGCCGGCTACTGGACACTGCAGTCCACCGTGCTGCAGGACAACGCTGCCAGCCGCGCCCTGCACACAAAATGCGGCTTTCGCTTAGTGGGCCGCCGGGAACGCATTGCCCGCGACTGTCACGGCCGCTGGCTGGACACATTCTTAATGGAATACCGCGCTGCCGCCAATGAACCGGAAGGCTATAAAAAGCTGTAAGATGCAAAAGAACTCCGCACCCTGTGAGGTGCGGAGTTCTTTTTTGTCCATTGATAAAATGATAAAGGTAAAAACAGGCTTACCACTCTTCGCCGTCGATGTCCACGCTGCCGTCCACCACGGCACCGGCACGGGAACGCTGGAACATGCTTTCCACCACGGCGCAGTACTTATCGGCCAGACAGACGATGACTGCTTCGCGGCAGGTGGGCACATGACGGAAGGTCAGCGGCCACATGTGGCTTGCAATGATGCTCTGTTCCTTTCTGGTAATGCTGAACACCCGCTTTGCATTGACGCAGGCATAACCCGGATGGGAGAAGCCGTGCATCTCAAACAGGCGGCGCAGGCCGTGAAAGGTACCGGTGGTGTGCCAGTCGTACAGATAAAAATCATGCAGCAGGGCACCCACTGCCAGCGAGGTCTCATCAGCGTGCAGATGCAGACGGCGGTTGAGCCAGAAGCTCACCAGCGCCACATTCTTGCAATGCTGGTAGGTGGTGACAGAACCGTGCTGGATGTACTCCCGCATCCGCTGCACATCCGGGTGATGATCGTATTTTTCAACGATGGCATAAAGCTGTTCGCGCTCGATCTCAGAAAGTTGCATGCTGCAAAATTTCCTTTCGCTTTAAGGTGATGTTTTCAGGAGCGGAGCTGGACCGGATTGGAATTGCCGAAGTTCTCTGCACTGGAAGGGTTCTCCCGCTTGAGGGAAAAATCTACCAGATACTGCTTGCCGTCGCCCAGTTCTTCCAGCTGGGCCAGTTTTGCCTTTGCGGCGGCTTCGTCTGGGTACCACTGGATCAGGAAGAAATTTTCTTCCTCTACACCGTAGTACAGCCACTGGCCGTCGGCACGCAGCCAGTCGTCCAGATGATCCACTTCTTCGCCGTCCGGCAGACCAAGGCCTTCTTCGGCATAAAGGTTTTCCGGTTCCACCTGCAGCATTTCGATCACCTGAATGGAGCTTTGCAGGTATTCGTCCTGCGAAACCGTCTTGTCCGAAAGCTCCCATCCGGTGAGAAAAGCCTGCATCATCAGGTCGCGCACAGAGATGCGCGGCAGGGTCGGGTCCATAACCATAGGTATTTCCTTCTTCCTTTAGTTTGTCCCTGCTGACCAGTATACGTCAAAGGCTTATGCAAGTCAACAGTTTAATTGTGAATTTTTTGTAGGTTCGTTCAAATATATCCAGACTTAACAGACGGAAAAGGCAAAAGTGTCTCCCAGCCATTCCACTGCCAGTTCCACCCAGTGATGCCGGTGGCGGCTGGGCTGGTCCACCTCTGCCGTGCTGATGCTGGTACCGTGCACCCCCTTTTCAAACAGATGCGCCTCGCATGGCACACCCGCCCGGTGCAGAGCGTTCACCAGCATCAGGGTGTTCTCCACCGGAACGGTGGCATCCTCCATGGTGGTCCATACGAACACCGGCGGCGTCTGCGGCGTGATCTTATCCTCCAGCCCGAACACCTGCTGTGCCGCTGGGTCGGCGCTGCCCGCCAGCTGCACAAAGCTGCCGCGGTGGGCATACTGCCCTGCCGTGACCACCGGATAGCCCAGAATGACCGCATTGGGCCGGGGCTGGGCCGCTTCGCCGGGAATGTCCAGCACAGCACCGGAAAGGGCCAGGTGGCCGCCCGCTGAAAAGCCGCACACGGCAATTTTTTCCGGCAGGATATGCCACTGGGCCGCGTGCTGCCGCACAAGACCAATAGCCTCGGCCAGCTGGCGCAGCGGCATGTAGTCCTTTGCCTTTTCGCAGATGGCGTAGTCCAGCACAGCGGTGTGGTACCCCGCCGCCGCAAACTGCAGCGCCACCGGGTCGCCCTCACGGGCACTCACATGGGTATAGCCGCCGCCGGGCACCACCAGCACCAATGGCCGGTCAAGCACATTCGGCATCCGCTCACAGCAATCACGCAGATAAACGGTCAGTGTCCCACCGCCGGCCAGTTCCAGCTGTTTCAGCTGCATGATATTTCCTCCTTTTACAGCATCCTTTGCGGTCCATTATAGCACAAAACGAACCATTTTTTAAACTTTTTATGAAAGCCCTTGATTTTTGCTTTTTGTCGGTGTATATTAGCACTCGAAAGTTACGAGTGCTAAGTATTCAAAAGTAATATCCTATTCCGAGTGCTTGGTGCCGAATACAGATAAAAAGAGGTTTTGCATTATGGCTAAGAAAGAATTTCAGGCTGAAAGCAAAAAGCTGATGGATATGATGATCAACTCCATCTACACCAATAAGGAAATTTTCTTGCGCGAGCTGATCTCCAACGCATCGGATGCCATCGATAAGCTCTATTATAAGAGCCTGACCGATCCTTCTGTGGGCATGAACAAGGGCGATTTCCGCATCCTCATCACCCGCGATAAGGAGAACCGCATCCTGACCATTGAGGATAACGGCATCGGCATGACCAAAGAGGAACTTGAGCAGAATCTGGGCACCATTGCTCACTCCGGTTCTCTGGATTTCAAGAAGGACAACAAGGACGAGAACATCGATATCATCGGCCAGTTTGGTGTCGGCTTCTACTCTTCCTTCATGGTAGCCGATAAAGTCACCGTCATTTCCAAGGCTTATGGCTCGGACGAAGCATGGCAGTGGGAGTCCTCCGGTGTGGACGGCTACGAAATGACCCCCGCCCAGAAGGACACCGCAGGCACCCAGATCATCCTGCACATCAAGCCGGATACTGAGACGTACCACTACGACAACTTCCTCGATGAGTACGGCATCGTGGCCATCGTGAAGAAGTACAGCGACTATGTGCGCTATCCCATCCAGATGGAGCGCCAGCACGAGCGCCAGAAGCCGGAACCCGATCCCAAGCCGGAGGATTATAAGCCCGAATGGGAGACTTACACCGAGCTGGAAACTCTGAACAGCATGGTGCCCATCTGGAAAAAGCAGAAGAGCGAAGTGACCGACGAGGAGTACGCGAACTTCTATAAGGAAAAGTTTGGCGATTATACCGACCCCGCCCGCGTCATCGTCAGCCGCACCGAGGGCACTGCAAATTATAATGCCCTGCTGTTTGTGCCCAGCCACCGTCCCTACGACTTCTACACCAAGGATTATGAAAAGGGTCTGGCCCTGTACGCATCCGGCGTGCTCATCATGGAGAAGTGCGCCGACCTGCTGCCCGATTACTTCAGCTTCGTCAAGGGCATTGTGGACAGTCAGGATCTGAGCCTGAACATCAGCCGCGAGATGCTGCAGAAGGACAACCAGCTCAAGCTGATCCACAACGCTCTGGAAAAAAAGATCAAGAACGAGCTGCACGCCATGCTGGCCAATGACCGCGAGAAGTACGAGGAATTCTGGAAAGAGTTCGGCCGTCAGATCAAGTTCGGTGCTTACTCCGACTATGGCATGCACGCCGAGCTGCTGCGCGACCTGCTGCTGTTCTGGTCTGCCAAGGAGCAGAAGATGGTCACTCTGCAGGAGTATGTGGACAAGATGCCCGCTGAGCAGAAGTATATCTACTTTGCTGCCGGTGATTCTACCGACCGTCTGGCAAAGCTGCCCGCCGCTGAGCTGGTCATGGATAAGGGCTATGACGTCCTGCTGCTGACCGAGGATGTGGATGAGTTCTGCCTGCAGATCCTGCGCACCTATCCCCGCAAGGATGCCGAAGGCAAGGACGGCACCGTGGAGTTCAAGAATGTCAACAGCGGTGATCTGGGCCTTGAGACCGAGGAAGAGAAGAAGGCCGCCGAGGACGCTACCGCTGAGAACAAGAGCCTGTTCGATGCCATGAAGGACGCACTGGACGGCAAGGTGAAAGAGGTCAAGGTCTCTACCCGCCTGAAGGATCACCCTGTGTGCCTGAGTGCTGACGGCCCGCTGTCCATTGAGATGGAAAAGGTGCTGTCCAAGCAGCCCGGCAGCGAAGGCGTAAAGAGCGATAAGGTTCTGGAACTGAATGTCAACCACCCCGTGTTTGCCGTGCTCAAGGCCGCACAGGAGGCCGGTGACACCGACAAGCTCAAGAAGTACAGTGCTCTGCTGTACGCACAGGCTCAGCTGATCGAAGGCCTGCCGGTGGATGATCCCGCCGCCTACGCCGAGGCCGTCTGCAGTCTGATGAAGTAACTTTTTCCGGTAGGCAGCAGACTTACTCCCCTGCCGCTTCCACGCACATCAATATTTCCCCCTTAACAAAAAGGCCGTGCTCCGCTATAATAGAGTGGAACGCGGTCTTTTTCTGTTCTTTTGCCGGACAGTCAGGATAAATTGAGAGGTTTTTGCTCATGCAGCCCAAAAAACATTATTTTGCCCACATTCCCACCATTGCCATCTTTATTGTGTTTGCCATGTCGGCACCGCTGGGCGTGCTGCTGTTCATCTTAAAAAGCATCGATAAAAACGCCGAAAAAGAGGAAAAGGCTGCTGCGCAGGCGCAGGCAGACTATCGTTCCGACCCCGCATCCCCGCAGAGCACGCCCCGGCAGGAGCAGGATCCCGAGGCCGCCTGCGGCACTGACCGCCCCACCGCAGAACAGAAGAGCGCTCAAAACTGGCACAAGACCATTGCCGTGATCTGCACCATTCTGGGTGCTGTCTTCCTGTTTATCGGTGCGGAGGAACTGATCGACTGCCTGTTCGACTTTCCGGACTTCGACGATCTGCTCCCTGCATTGGCCACGACCATTGGCGGAGCCGGCGCACTGTGGACCGGCCTGCGGATGGACCGCACCCGCAAGCTGGAACGCCTGTTGGACAAGATCGCAGGCGACCGCGACAACATCCCGCTGGACGAGCTGTTTGCCGCCGCAGGCATCGATGCCGCAAAGGGGCGTGCTGCAGTGGAAAGCGCCATTTCCCACGGTTACTTTGGTGCCGACGCCTACATCGACAACCGCACCGCTACCCTTGTGGTGCGCGGTGCTGCGCCCCAGCCGCCCAAGCAGCCGGAACCGAAGCCTGCACCGGCACCAGCGGACCAGTACGCCGCCCTTCTGCAGCAGCTGCGGCAGGCCAACGATGCCATTCCTGACCCGGTGATGACCGCCAAGATCTGCCGTCTGGAAGCGGTCAGTGCCCGCATCTTTGAGCTGGCAAAGCAGGACCCCGGCAAAAAGGCTCAGCTGCAGAAATTCATGGACTACTATCTGCCCACCGCCCTCAAGCTGCTGAACACCTACGCCAGCCTTCCTGCGCAGGATGTGCAGGGGGAAAACATCGCCGATGCCAAAAAGAACATCGAGCGCAGCATGGACCTGCTGGTGACCGCCTTTGAAAATCAGCTGGACAAGCTGTTCCAGTCCGACGCACTGGACGTTTCGGCAGATGTGGCCGCACTGGAAGGGATGCTGAACATGGACGGCCTGACCGGAAACGAGTTTACAAAATAATATTTTGGGAAACAGGGAAAAGGCCCATGGGCTTTTTCCCTGTTTTTTCAAAGCGCAAATCTCCATGTTGTGCAGGCCTCGTCCGTCCCACGCAAAGCCGTGGATTTGCAGGCATTTTTGCCAATGGTTTTTCTGTTTTATATCTAATTTTATTTCAACCGTCAAATTCCACTCTGTGCGCCAATTTCAGTCTTTTTGCAACTTTTCATCCAGATGCAACAATAACACATGGTTTTTTCTGTCCGGATTTTATATGATAAGGACAGAAGTGTGCAGAGCATCCTGTATGCGGCCCTGCACTGCAGTTCCAACCCGCTCAAAAGGAGGATTATCCTATGATGAAATCTGTTTCCGCATGGAAGCAGGAGCTTTCCAGCGGCGCTCACGCTGCCCGGCTGGCAGCACTTTACTGCTGTGCGCCCGACGAAACTCCTGCACAGGCTGCCCGCTACGAAGCTGTTCTGAATGGTCTGGATGCCACCTTTGGCCCCCATGCTGAAGCTGGTCTTTACAGTGCCCCCGGCCGCACCGAGATCGGCGGCAACCACACCGACCACCAGCATGGCCGCGTGCTGGCCGGCAGCGTGAATATTGATATGATCGCTGCCGCCGCGCCCAACACCCTGAACCAGCTGCGCGTGCAGAGCGAAGGCTACGACCTGTGTGTGATCGGCCTTGATGACCTTGCTGCCCGCAAGGAAGAGGAAAACACTACCCTCTCTCTGCTGCGCGGCGAATGCGAAGCCTTCCGTCAGCGCGGCGCAAAGCTGGCCGGTCTGGATGTGTACATTTCCTCCAACGTACCCAAGGGCAGCGGCGTTTCTTCCTCCGCCGCCTTTGAAGTGCTGATCGGCGTGATCCTGAATGACTGCTTCATGACCGATAAAGTCTCCCCCATCGAGATCGCGCAGATCGGCCAGTGGGCAGAGAACGTCTACTTTGGCAAGCCCTGCGGCCTGATGGATCAGATGGCTTCCAGCGTTGGCAACATTATTACCATTGATTTTGCGGACCCTGCCCACCCGGATGTGGAGCCAGTGGCCGTGGATTTCTCCAAGGCAGGCCTTGCCCTGTGCATTCTGGATTCCTGCGCAGATCATGCCGATCTGACCGACGAATATGCCGCTGTGCCCGCCGAGTGCCGCGCCGTGGCTGCTGTGTGCGGCGGCGAAGTGCTGCGGGATGTGCCGTTTGAGACCTTCCTTGCAAAGCTTCCGGAGTGCCGCAAGCAGTGCGGCGACCGTGCCGTGCTGCGCGCCTTCCATATCTATGCCGATAACGACCGCGTGGCAAAACAGGTAGCTGCCCTGCGCGAGGGCGATTTTGACACTTTCCTGCGTCTGGTCAACGAGTCCGGCCACAGCAGCTGGGAATACCTGCAGAACGTGATCCCCGCCGGTTACAAGGAGCATCAGGAGATGGGCGTGACCATTGCAGCTGCCAAGCATTATCTGAACGGCAAGGGCGCTGTGCGCGTGCACGGCGGCGGCTTTGCCGGTACGGCTCAGGCCTTTGTGCCGGTGGAAATGCTGGCCGACTTCAAGGCCCACATGGAAGCCATCCTTGGTGAGGGCCGCTGCCATGTGCTGAGCATCCGCCCGGAAGGAGGCGCAGTCCTGTGATTTCTACCGCCATTCAGCAGCTCGTGAATTACGGGCTGGACACCGGCCTTATCCTGCCCGATGATGAAATTTACATCCGCAACCAGCTGCTTATGACCATGCAGCTGGACGACTTTACCGCGCCGGAGGGCGAGGTGTGCTATACCGATCTGGAAAGCATCCTCAAAACGCTGGTAGATGATGCCGTTGCCCGCGGTGTGTGCGAGGACAACTCCACCGCCCGCGACCTGTTCGACACAAAGCTCATGGGCGTACTGACCCCGCGGCCCAGCATCGTGCGCGCCAATTTCGAGGAACGCTACGAAAGCGAAGACCCGCAGGCCGCCACCGACTGGTTCTATAAATTCAGTCAGGACACCGATTATATCCGCCGCTACCGCATCAAGCGCGACCTGAAATGGGTCACCAAGACCCCCTACGGCGATCTGGATATCACCATCAACCTCTCGAAGCCCGAAAAAGACCCCAAGGCCATTGCCGCCGCCAAACTGGCTCCCCAGAGCGCCTACCCCAAGTGCCAGCTCTGCGCCGAGAACGAAGGCTATGCAGGCCGCATGAACCACCCCGCCCGCGAGAATCACCGCATCATCCCTCTCACCATCAACGACAGCGCTTGGAACCTGCAGTACAGCCCCTACGTCTACTACAACGAGCACTGCATCGTGTTCAACAACCAGCACACTCCCATGAAGATCGAGCGTGCTACCTTCCGCAAGCTGCTGGATTTCGTGGGCCTGTTCCCCCACTATTTCGTGGGCAGCAATGCCGACCTGCCCATCGTGGGCGGCAGCATTCTCAGCCACGACCATTTCCAGGGCGGCCACTATGAATTCGCTATGGCAAAGGCTCCCGTCGAGAGGAAGTGGGTCTTCCCCGGTTTTGAGGATGTGGATGCCGGTATCGTGCACTGGCCCATGAGCTGCATCCGCCTGACCAGCGAGGATGATGCCCGTCTTGTGGAGCTGGCCGATAAAATTCTGACCGCATGGCGCGGCTACTCGGACGAAAAATGCTTCATCTTTGCCGAGACCGACGGCGAGCCACATAACACCATCACCCCCATTGCCCGGATGCGGGACGGCAAGTATCAGCTGGATCTGGTGCTGCGCAACAACATCACCACCCCGGAGCATCCGCTGGGCGTGTTCCATCCCCATGCAAAGCTGCATCACATCAAAAAGGAAAACATCGGTCTGATCGAGGTCATGGGCCTTGCCGTGCTGCCCAGCCGTCTGAAAAAGGAGCTGTTTGAGCTGGCCGATGCACTGGTGGCCCGCACCCCGGTGAGCCAGTACCCGGAAGAACTGCAGAAGCACGCCGAGTGGGCCGAGGATATTCTTGCCCGCCACCCGGAACTGAACGGCGACACCGTGCACCTCATCCTGCAGGACGAGGTGGGCCATGTGTTCGCTCAGGTATTGGCCGATGCCGGTGTCTATAAAATGGACGAGGCTGGCCGCGCAGGCTTTGTACGGTTCCTTGCAAGCGTGCAATAATCTATTAAAAAACGCTCTCCCCCTTTCCCCCGCCGGTATGCCTTGCCGACGGGGGATTTTTATTGTTCAGTGGAGGTCCCAAGCCGTTTTCAGTCCCGTAACATAGCACAAAAAAGCCGCTTTTCGTGCCAATTAGCACAAAAAGCGGCTTTTCATCGTCTTATTTCAGGAGCAAAGAGCCTTGCGGAAGGTTATTCCGGCAGATCCTCTTCGTTCTCCAGGCTGTGCCAGACGTTCTGGACATCATCATTGTCTTCCAGCGCATCCAGCAGCTTGCCCATCAGTTTCAGCTGGTCGGGGTCGGTCAGGCGGGTGGTGGTCATGGGCACCATGGCCAGATCGTCGGAGAGGATCTCGTAGCCCTTCTCCTCCATGGCCTTGACCACAGCAGAGTAGTTCTCGGGATCGGTGGTGATCTCGGCTGCATCCTCGCTGGCATCGAAGTCCTCGGCACCAGCATCCAGAGCATCCATCATAGCCTCGTCGGCATCCTTATCTTCCAGAGAGATGTCAATGACACCCTTCTGGCTGAACAGGAAGCCCACGCAGCCCATAGCACCCAGATTGCCGCCGTTCTTGTCGAAGTAGTGGCGCAGGTCGGCAGCGGTACGGTTGCGGTTGTCGGTCAGGGTCTCCACCATGACAGCAACGCCGCCGGGGCCGTAGCCTTCGTAGGTGATTGCTTCGTACTCGGTCTTATCGCCGCCCTCAGCCTTCTTGATGATGCGCTGGATGTTATCGTTGGGCACGCTCATGCGCTTTGCCTTGGCGATCAGGTC
>UMKF01016220.1_pt1 | contig 11795 bp, 9 predicted proteins | sample 1966251 | NCBI WGS metagenome assembly UMKF01 (sample SAMEA4836171, study PRJEB28245) | human gut metagenome | biome: gut microbiome; material: fecal sample | place: Denmark | collected 2008
GTTATCTGTGAGCGTGTACATAATCTGTGAAGACTTCTGATCAGTTCGCTGCAATCGTAATTGCGTGTTGGAATAAGGATTGAAAGCATAGATTTATTTATTATAAGTATCAAGTTGGCCCGAGAGGACCTGCAGACTGTTTGCAAAGTTAACAAATTGCACTTACATACAGTCTCTATTGGAATAAATTTCATAATTTTGTCTATATGTTCGCTTCAGTAAAAGCGATCACGTATTGTTTATTTTCAAATACTGTAAAATCGAACACTTTTACATTTATGCAACCTTTAGCAGAAAGATTAAGACCGCAAACGCTTGACGATTATATCGGCCAGAGACATCTGGTCGGTGAGGGAGCTGTAATCAGAAGGATGATAGAACAGAAAAATGTTTCATCATTCATCCTTTGGGGACCTCCAGGTGTCGGAAAGACAACACTGGCCAACATCATAGCCAAGAGTTTGGAAGTGCCTTTTTTCACATTGAGCGCCGTAACTTCAGGAGTTAAGGATGTGCGAGAGGTTATTGACAAAGCCAAGTCTTCACGATTTTTCGGCAAAGGGAACCCGATTCTGTTTATTGACGAAATCCACAGATTCAGCAAATCTCAGCAGGATTCGCTTCTGGGTGCCGTTGAGCAAGGAATTGTAACACTAATAGGTGCTACAACTGAAAATCCGTCGTTTGAAGTCATTCGCCCTCTGTTGAGCAGATGCCAGGTTTATGTTCTTAAGTCGCTGGATAAAGACGATCTTCTGCAATTGCTTGACCATGCTCTGAAGAAAGATTTCTACCTGAAGGAAAAAAACATAAAATTAAAGGAAACAGATGCAATACTTCGCTACAGTGGAGGGGATGCACGCAAACTTCTTAACATACTTGAACTTGTTTCCGAAGCAGGCAACGGGGTTGAAATAACCGATGAAATCGTCAGCAACTGTCTGCAGCAGAACCCGTTGGCATACGACAAGGACGGTGAGATGCACTATGACATAATATCTGCATTCATTAAAAGTATACGTGGTAGCGATCCTGACGCAGCAATATATTATCTGGCAAGAATGATAGAAGGAGGTGAAGATCCTGTATTTATTGCGAGAAGATTAGTCATATCAGCAAGTGAAGATATCGGGCTTGCAAATCCAAATGCCCTGTTGCTGGCCAATGCGGCTTTCGATACAGTTTCCAAAGTTGGTATGCCGGAAGGGCGCATCCCGTTGGCCGAGGCAACTATATACCTTGCATCAAGTCCTAAAAGCAATTCCGCTTATATGGCAATCAATACAGCCTTGCAGTTTGTGCGCCAAACAGGCAACCTGCCAGTACCGTTGCATCTCCGCAACGCTCCTACACAGTTAATGGCACAACTGGGATATGCAGAAAACTACAAATATGCACACGATTATCCTGGCCATTTTGTTGTACAGCAATTTCTTCCCGATGAAATCGTAGGCCAACGCTTCTGGGCACCACAAGAAAATCCTCAAGAGAGCAAGTTGAAAGAACGTATGGATGCCTTGTGGGGACGCAACAAAAGCTAACTTGTAAAATATGTGTAACAAAGGTTAATCGTGAAACATTTTATTTTTATTACGATGAATTCGTAATTTGTCACTATAAAGCATAGATAGGGGCGTTCTCAATTTATTTCTGAGAACGCCCCTATTACGTTTGTATGAGTATTATAGATATAATTTAACTATATTTGCTAATTGGCTTGCCTGCAAATGATTATATGTATGGAATAAGCAGAGAGTACCTGTGGTCAATTTATTTTCAGCTACTTAAATCAAAATTGCACTTTGCATCATACAATATCAACCACTGTGATTCCTGCACCTCCAAATTGTACGTGTTCATCGTGGAAATCTGCTACGGCTGGGATTGTAGCGAGATACTGTCTTATTAGAGTGCGGAGTATTCCTGAGCCTGATCCGTGAAGAATGCGTACTCGTGAAACACCTGCAACGAGTGCATCGTCTATAAAATATGTTACTGCTTGAACGGCTTCGTCACCTCTCATGCCTCGCACATCGATGTCTTGACGGAATTCCAGTTTTTTCTCGCGTATCTCATTCTGTGTCTGAAGACTGATGAATGTTGCGGCGCGTTCTTCTTTTTCCGGTGCTTTCGATGGTTCCAATACGTCAATCTTCACGTTTGTCAGCATGACGCCGAATGCAACTGTTGCCATCTTGCCGTTTATCTTAACGACTTTTCCTATAGAAGTCTGTCCTTTCATCTTGACGAAGTCACCGACAACAGGAACAAAAATCTTTTTTTCTTGTGTTGATACCTGAGCACTGTTCTGTTTTTCAGAACCTTTGCCCGCATCCTTCTTGTTCTTGTTTTCCTCACGACGTTTGCGCCTTGCCTGAATCTTCTCCATTTGACGGCGAATTCGTTCTTCCATCATGTCTGGGTCAACTTCACGCACTGTCTGCCTGAAATCAGCGAGCTCCTGACGTATGTCTTTTGTTCTTTCTTTCTCTGCTTGAGCTTCCTTGATTTCCTTAATTGTCTGTTCAATCTTTGCGTTGGAAGATTTCAGTAATTCCTGCGCCTGTTCCTTAGCCTTGGCAAGTATCTCCCTTCGTTCCTTATGCAGTTGTTCTATTTCACTCTCATAGCGACTTATTGTCTGCTCCATCTGCTTCTCGTGCTGTCTGATGGCCTGACGCTTGCTTTCCCAATAACGTTTGTCGCGCACAATGTCCTGCAGGTACTTGTCGGCATTTATGTATTCACGTCCTACAATATCTGAGGCATCAGCAATGACATCTTCCGGAATTCCTATTTTGCGTGCAATCTCAACAGCAAACGAACTTCCGGGGTTGCCGATGCGAAGCTCGAAGAGAGGGCGCATAAGCTTACGGTCATACAGCATAGCTCCGTTGACTACGCCTTCGTTTTCCTCTGCAAAATGTTTAAGATTCTGATAGTGAGTTGTTATTACGCCAAAGGCACGCTTGGCATTGAAACGTTTGAGAACAGCTTCTGCCATGGCACCTCCGATTTGCGGTTCTGTTCCCGAACCGAATTCATCGATAAGTATAAGACTTGTTCCACCGCATCTCTTCATCGTAATCTTCATGTTCAGAAGGTGAGATGAATAAGTAGACAAGTCGTCTTCAATGCTCTGCTCGTCACCTATGTCGAGAAAAATATCACCAAACACACCCATACGACTGCCTTCGCTCATTGGCACGAGCATACCGCACTGCATCATATACTGCAAAAGTCCTACAGTTTTAAGACAGACAGACTTACCACCGGCATTAGGTCCTGAGATAAGTAGTATACGCTGACGTGTATTCAGTGTCATTTCAAGGGGTACAACTTTTTTGCCCTGGCGCGCAAGTGACATCTGCAAAAGAGGATGCACTGCCATGCTCCAGTCAAGACCCGGCTTATTCTCAATAGAAGGTTCAACAGATGATGTAGTTATGGCAAATTTAGCCTTTGCGCGGACAAAATCCACGTCAGCCAAAAAACTATACGATCTCAGCATCTCATCTGCCTCCGGCCTTATCGTAGCCGTGAAATCCATTAGAATACGTACTATTTCACGGCGCTCTTCAGATTCAAGTTCTCGTACGCGGTTGTTGGCTTCCACAACTTCTGCCGGTTCAATGTAAACAGTACGTCCTGAGTCTGATTCATCATGCACAATGCCCTTTACTTTGCGTTTCATTGCCGGTGCAACAGGGATTACCAGACGGCCGTCACGCACAGTCGGTGCTGCATCCTTATCAACGAGTCCCTCCGATTTTGCATTCTTCAGCATAGCCTGCAACGAACGAGATATGCTACCGGCTGTAGCCGCCAATTCACGTCTGATACGTCCGAGTTCCGGTGATGCCGTATCTTTTATATTGCCATACTGGTCTATAATTTGTCCGATGCGTTTCACTACATGAGGATAAACTGCAACTTCTGATGACAAACGCTGCAGTGCCGGATAGAAATACTTGCGGTTGCTGTTGTCGTCAGAACTTTCCTCATCGCCTGCACGATTCAGGAATGACGATATGTCGATAATGACCTGCAGTGAACGCTGAAGGTCAAACATGTCCTTTTCATCAAGAAAAGTTCTCTCAATCCTTATGCGCTTGAGTGCATCTCGCACGTCGAAGAAGTTGCGGTCCGGAAAATCTTCCTCTTGAAGTATGCGTACCATTTCAGACGTTTCGCGCACACGACGTCTAATTTCGTCGTATTCAGACGAGAACTTCATTTCCTCTACGCGTTCACGTCCCAATTCGCACAAACATGACTGCGACAGCATCTCCCTAACTGTGCTGAAGCCTATTTTTTCCTCAAACGTATCTGGATATATCATTTCTTAATAGCAATATATTCTTTTACATGTTAAAACAGCGTGCAAAGTTAAGCTTTTTATCTATACGATTCAATACGCCGTCATTCGATATGCATATAGTTTTCTTACCATAAAAATCATTTCTGTAATTGTGGTTATTCAAACTGTAAAATGTTTATTTGTGTTGTGATACATACTGATTAATTTTGCAGTAAACAAAATGCACACTAGTATGAAAAGATTTATTTTCGCAATCTTGCTTCCCGTTTTTCTGCCGGCATTATGCACAGTTTATTCTTGTTCGTCTGAGGATGATCCATACGAACAGTCAATATCCGGTAGTACATCTGGTTCACAACAAACAGACAACAATGCAGTCGATGACGAAACAACAAATGATAATAACCCTGTTATGGAAAATAGAATTGAAATAAGAATAGGCCAGGCATCATTTACATGTTTGCTCGAAAACAATGATGCTGCAAGAGCGTTTGCAGACATGCTTCCTCTGAGAATGAATATGTCTGAACTTAACGGAAATGAAAAATACAGCTCCTTAGGTAGAGATTTACCTACAAGTGCGGTAAGACCCGCCACTATCAATGCCGGCGATCTCATGCTTTGGGGATCATCTACCTTAGTGCTTTTCTATGAGACATTTTCTTCGTCCTACAGCTACACCAGACTTGGACGTATAACGGACACAGAAGGTTTGGCAGAGGCTGTTGGCAACGGCAATGTGACAGTATATTTTGATAAACCGATAGATACAGGAATGGAGGAAATAGTATATGAAAAAAATAATTGACACTGAGTTCGGCGGAGAACGTCCGCTGTTCGGTTCGCATGACCTTTTACTAGAGAACGTAACAATCCATGCCGGAGAATCGGCATTGAAAGAATGCTCAAACATTGAGGCCGTTAATTGCCGTTTTGAGGGGAAATATCCTTTCTGGCATGTTGACGGATTCAAAATCAACGACTGCCTGTTCACCGAAGGTGGACGTGCGGCTTTGTGGTATTCGCAAAACCTCGTGATGAAAAACACCCGTGTTGACGCACCTAAGATGTTCCGCGAAATGAACGGCATCAAACTTGACAATGTTGTGCTGGCAGATGCACAAGAAACCTTGTGGCATTGTTGCAATATCGAATTGAAGGATGTAACAGTTGACAATGCAGATTATCTGTTCATGCACAGTTCCGACATACGCATATCACATTACAGGCAGAACGGCAACTACTCCTTCCAATATTGCCGTAACGTGGAAGTACGCAATGCGGTTATAAATTCCAAAGATGCTTTCTGGAACTCGGAAAATGTGACGGTGTTTGATTCAGAAATCAACGGCGAGTACCTCGGCTGGCATTCTCGCAATCTAAAGCTTGTCAACTGTCGCATTTCCGGAACTCAGCCATTATGCTACGCCAAGAATCTCATAATGGAAAACTGCACAATGGCCGATGATTGCGATCTCGCATTCGAATACAGCAGTGTTGTGGCAGACATTTGCGGAAATGTGCGCAGTATAAAGAATCCTACAACAGGCAGAATCACAGCTGACAGCATTGGCGAAACAATAATCAATGAAAATATCAAGCAACCTGCAGACTGCTGTATTTCTATTAGAGAATAACCTGAAAACTTCTTGTAGCATGAAATATAATTTCGATGAGATAATCGAGCGTCGAGGCACGTGCTCCTATAAATGGGACAGCGCGCCAGAAAGCGGAATACTTCCTATGTGGGTGGCCGATATGGACTTCCGCGCAGCACAACCGATTGTAGATGCTGTCAAGCGCAGGGCATCACTTGGCGTATATGGGTACACACGTGTTCCCGACAGCTACTATTCAGCCGTTGTCAATTGGTTTGCCCGTCGCCATCAGTGGACCATGGATAAGGAATGGATTATATACACATCCGGTGTTGTTCCTGCATTGTCTGCTGTCATAAAGGCACTTACAGTTCCTGGTGACAAGGTGCTGGTACAGACACCTGTATACAATTGTTTCTTTTCGTCAATACGCAACAACGGATGTGAAGTGCTGTCAAGTCCACTGAAATACGAGAACTCTACATACCACATAGATTTCGAAGATTTCGAAAGGAAAGCATCCGATCCATCGGTGAAGATTTTCCTTCTCTGCAATCCGCATAATCCTGCTGGACGCGTATGGACACGAGCAGAGCTTACACGTATGGGCGAAATATGTCTGCGCCACGGCGTAACAGTCGTTTCCGACGAGATACATTGCGAACTTGTGATGCCTGGTCACTCATACACGCCTTTTGCTTCACTTTCAGACGAATTTCTGAAACATTCGGTCACATGCACGTCACCAAGCAAGTCATTCAACATGGCCGGTCTACAGATAGCCAACATAACAGTATTCGACAAGGACATGAGGCGGCGCATAGACAAGGCTATCAACATAAACGAGGTTTGCGATGTGAATCCTTTTGGAGTTGATGCGCTCATAGTAGCATACAATGAGGGAGAGGAATGGTTGTCGCAACTCATCAGCTATTTGTACGATAATTATCTATACATGGCCGAATACTGCGCAGAGAATTTGTCCGATTATCCATTGACAATATTGGAAGGAACATACCTTGTATGGATGGATTGCCACGCCTCCGGCATGACGTCCGTGCAGGTTGCCGGAAAGCTCAGAGAAGAGACAGGACTATGGCTGAATGCCGGCACAATGTATGGTCCCGAGGGCGAAGGTTTCATAAGATGGAACATTGCTTGCCCGCGTTCCATGCTTGCCGACGGTCTTTCGCGCTTCAGCAGATTTGCCGACAGAATGAAATAATTAATAGCTGAATAGTTTTTTTGTTTTGTGCGTCCGGTTGTACTTCTGCGCGGTGCACAAAGAAAGTCCGTTTCCAATCCATTTACGGTCCAGGGAAACGGACTTGTTCAGTATTTTTTCCCGTCGGAATATTTGAGCCTCAATATCCAAAAGGCCATTTCTTCTCTTACTTCATAAGACATAGTTTCTTCTATTGCGGCATACTCCGCCACGTCTCCACTTTTACAGTGTTGAAACAAGTGGTTCATCGATGGATACTCTTTTATGACACTTTCTTCGTTCTTCGGCAGCAATCTCCGGATGGCACCGAGATTCGTCTTTGCATCCACTTGTTTGTCGAGACTTCCGTTTATGGCCAATACCGGACACTTCACGTTCGGAATGTATTTCTGCGGGTCAAGGCTGAGAAATTGATCCATCCATGGCGACGGCGATGTCAGTACCTTCGACAGATTCTGCAATGCCGGTACCGGCAGACTTACATTTTCTGATTCGGCAAGACTGTCGATGACCGATGTTCCGTCAGTCAGAATGCTGCCGTGCTCTACACGATATTCAAGAACCTTGTCCAACAGCAGGCAATAGCTGTTGATGTCGGCCTGAGGCATCCCTGCATATTCCAGTGCGGCACGATTCTGGCTGACTATTATACTGTCGCCTCGGACAGCGGCACCGGCCATGCTTACGATGAAATCCAATTTGTCGGGATATTCCGAAGCCGACATGAAAGCAATAGTGCCTCCTTCGCTGTGTCCTACCATGCCGATTCTGCCGAAACGTCCGTCCTTATGCAGAAAATCTATGCCTGCCATGGCATCGTGCATATTGGTCATTGTTGTTGCCTCGGCCGCATTGCCCGTCGACCTGTCCACGCCGCGATCATCGTATCTCAGCGTTGCAACACCGTAGCGTGCAAACATATCGGCAATTACGTAAAAAGGCTTATGCCCGAATATTTCCTCATCGCGGTTCTGCTGTCCGCTTCCGGTCACCATGACTACTGCAGGCACTCTCTGCCCCAGCAGTACCATCTGAGGCATAGTCAATGTTCCCGACAGCACAGTCCCGTCCTCCGGATTGGTAAATGTGACTTCCTCTATAGGGTACGGAAACGGTGGTTTCGGAGTCTGCGGACGTTTCAGCTCGACTGTGCCCGGACTGAGCACAAGCTTGAAGTTCATGCCCGACTGTGCGAACGTACCGTCAATTCTGCCGTCGGTGACGCTGCCGCTGTATCTGGCCATGATGGAAGGGATCGCCACTGCCAATGAATCCGCCGAAACGTATTCAACGTTGACCGGAATGCCCTTTGCTCCCTGCTCGGGACTGTCCATCGTACACTGTGTTTTGCCGTCATTTCCCTTGCTGAAATTGAATACAATACTTAGTTCGGCAATTCCTGCATCGAGTTTCCCGTTCCAGCTTCCTTCTATAGTCTGTGCTTGTGTGTACGAAAAACCGACATACGTGGCAACAACCGCAGCGGCAGTTTTAAGCAAAATACTTGACATATGCATAAATTCATTTTAAAGTATAGAATTACAAAAAGTCTCAGAGCATACATGTCTCTGCGCATATACACTCTGAAACTGTTTTCCGGCATCTCAATCTTCCATGAGTTTCCTGTAGCGTATGCGTTTAGGCTCTTCGAGTCCGAGACGCTTTGCCTTATTGGCTTCATAGTCAGAGTAGCTTCCTTCGAAGTAGAACACTTCGCCGTCGCCCTCAAATGCAAGAATGTGCGTACAGATTCGGTCGAGGAACCATCGGTCGTGGCTGATTACCACTGCACATCCGGCAAACTGGTCGAGACCTTCTTCAAGAGCACGGAGGGTATTTACGTCGATATCGTTTGTCGGCTCGTCGAGCAGAAGCACATTGCCTTCCTGCTTAAGTGCAAGAGCCAACTGCAAACGGTTGCGCTCACCTCCCGACAGCACTCCGCAGAGTTTCTCTTGATCGGCACCGCTGAAGTTGAAGCGGCTGAGGTATGCGCGTACATTGATTTCTCTGCCACCGATGCGCATTGTCTCGTTGCCCTGACTGACAACCTTGTAAACCGATTTCTCAGGATCGATGTCCTTATGCTGCTGGTCTACATAGCTGAGCTTGACTGTTTCGCCTACTTCGAACGTACCTGCATCAGGTTTGTCAAGTCCCATAATCAGGCGGAAGAGGGTAGTCTTGCCGGCTCCGTTAGGTCCGATGACACCGACGATTCCGTTAGGAGGAAGCACGAAGTTGAGGTCCTTGAACAACACCTTGTCGCCGAAAGCCTTTGCTACATGCTGCGCCTCGATGACCTTATTGCCAAGACGCGGACCGTTAGGAATGAAGATTTCGAGTTTTTCTTCCTTCTCCTTCTGGTCCTCATTGAGGAGTTTGTCGTATGAGTTCAGACGGGCTTTGCCCTTGGCCTGACGAGCCTTAGGCGCCATCCTTACCCATTCGAGTTCCCTTTCAAGTGTCTTTCTGCGTTTGCTCGCAGTCTTTTCTTCAAGAGCCATTCTCTGCGACTTCTGTTCGAGCCATGAAGAATAGTTGCCCTTCCAAGGAATACCCTCGCCACGGTCAAGTTCGAGAATCCATTCCGACACGTCGTCAAGGAAGTAGCGGTCGTGAGTAACGGCAATGACCGTTCCTTCATACTGCTGAAGATGCTGTTCGAGCCAGTCGATGCTCTCGGCGTCGAGGTGGTTCGTAGGCTCGTCGAGCAGTAGAACGTCCGGTTTCTGAAGGAGCAGACGACAGAGCGCTACGCGTCGACGCTCACCGCCCGAAAGGTTCTCCACGCTCCAGTCGCCCGGCGGACATCTCAGTGCGTCCATAGCACGTTCCAGCTTGGAGTCGACATTCCATGCATCCGTGGCATCGATAATGTCCTGAAGCTCAGCCTGACGGTTCATGAGCTTTTCCATTTTTTCGGCATCTTCGTAGTATTCCGGAAGACCGAATTTCTCATTTATCTCGTCATATTCTTTAAGTGCATCATATATATGACGCACTCCGTCCATAACATTTTCCTTGACAGTTTTTGTGTTGTCAAGAGGCGGGTCCTGAGGGAGGTATCCAACCGTATATCCAGGCGACCATACCACTTCACCCTGATACTGCTGATCGATGCCGGCAATAATCTTCATGAGAGTAGACTTACCGGCTCCATTGAGACCAATGATACCTATTTTTGCCCCGTAAAAGAAAGATAGATAGATGTTTTTGAGAACCTGTTTCTGATTCTGCTGGATGGTTTTGGACACCCCGACCATTGAGAAAATAATTTTCTTGTCGTCTGTAGTTGCGGCCATAATTATTTTTTCTTGGTTATATATTTGACTGACAAATATAGTGAAAGGCGAGTGCAAAGACAAACCAAAAACGCAGTTTTTAGCGTTTGGCTATGCCGAGCCGTATCCTATATTATGGAAATATAGTGAAAGGCGAGTGCAAAGACAAACCAAAAACACAATTTTCTATTTGACACAGCCGAGCCGCATCCTATATTATTAAAATAAAGACATAATTCGCTGCATCATTTAATTTGAAGGATATATCCCTTTTTCTTGACCGAAGCAATATTGATTGTGTCATCAGGAGCAAGGATATGGCGTAAATATGTAATTTGCACATTCAATGACATTGAGTTTGAGTAACTGCTGTCGCCCCATACAGGCTTCAGGATATCATCGCGAGATACCAAACCGCCTACGTTTTGTGCCAGCAACACTAAAATGTCAGTCTGACGTGCCGATAAATTTTTAGTTATGCCATTGAAGGTAACTGTTGAATTTTTGCTGTCAAACATAGTTTTACCAATCGTATATTGACACTGCTCAACAGTTTTTCTGTTTTCAAACCGTTCATTAATTCTCGCTATCAATTCTTCTGGATAAAACGGCTTTGGTATGTAGTCGTTGCCTTTCAACTGGAATCCCTTCAGACGGTCTGCCTTTTCAGTACGGTCAGTAAGGAAAAACAAAAATACACTGCTGTCCGTTTCACGAATTTTCTGCGCAAGTTCGAATCCGTTCAACCCTGGCATATTGACATCAAGCAATATCAAATCCGGCCGTTGCTGTTTATACATTTCCCAAGCTGCGACACCATCAGGAGCATAGGAAACCGAAAAACCTTCAAGTTCTAAAAAACGCTTCAGAAGTAAAGAATTTTGTTCATCATCGTCTGCCAATAAAATATGTATCTCAAATCTTTTCATTGTGGAATTTCGATAATAAAAGTACTTCCGTTATTCAGCTCGCTTTCAACGTATATATGACCTCTATGTGCCTCCACAAGCATACGGACATAAGCAAGTCCGAGTCCCATGCCTGCAATGTTTTTGTCTATGCCGTTACGGCCACGATAAAATTTTTCAAATATGTTTTTTAACTCGGATTGAGGAATGCCGAATCCGTTATCTCGAATTGAAATTCGTATGCTGTCATCATCGAGCTTTTGATAATCAATTTCGATATCAACGATTTCACGTGAGTATTTGACCGCATTTTCCAACAGATTGTCTATGATGTTTATCAGATGCATCCTGTCTGCAGTTACAGTGATATCCTCTTGTGGAAGAACGGTTATACTGACCTTCTTGCTTTTTGGAATATTGCTACAGTCAAGTTAGAAGTGCAACTTCTCCACCTCCCTC
>UMKF01022476.1_pt1 | contig 11725 bp, 7 predicted proteins | sample 1966251 | NCBI WGS metagenome assembly UMKF01 (sample SAMEA4836171, study PRJEB28245) | human gut metagenome | biome: gut microbiome; material: fecal sample | place: Denmark | collected 2008
GGGAGTAGTTCCGCAACACCCGGACTTATCGTGGGCCGACAGTGTAGGCAACCGCTACGAATCGAACAATAAAGTAGCTGTATCCGCTAACTCCTTCGGAGCGGTAGCCGACAGTTCCATATTAAGTACGGATGCGATCCAAAAGGCCATCGATCATTGCGCCGCTGCCGGCGGAGGCACGGTTACATTAGAACCGGGATACTATCAAACCGGAGCCTTATTCGTTAAAAGCGGAGTTAATCTTAAAATAGACAAAGGAGTCACCTTGCTTGCCAGCACCGATATCCATAACTATCCGGAATTCCGTTCACGCATTGCAGGCATAGAAATGGTATGGCCGGCGGCTGTCATAAATGTTGTCAACGAAAAGAACGCTTCCATAAGTGGAAAAGGAACTATCGATTGCCGGGGGAATGATTTTTGGGACAGATATTGGAACATGCGGAAAGAATATGAGGCGAAAGGATTGCGATGGATTGTGGATTATGACTGTAAGCGAGTGCGCGGTATTCTCGTAGAACGCAGCACAGATATTTCACTGAGTGATTTCACGCTGATGCGTACCGGATTCTGGGGATGCCAGATTCTTTACTCCGACCATTGCACCGTTGATGGCCTGGTAATTAATAATAATGTAGGCGGACATGGCCCCAGCACAGACGGAATAGATATCGACTCGTCGACCAATATATTGATAGAGAACTGTCTGGTAGACTGTAATGACGATAACATCTGCATCAAAGCCGGAAGAGATGCCGATGGGTTACGGGTAAACCGACCCACTGAGAATGTGGTGATCAGAAACTGTACCGCCCGCAAAGGAGGAGGACTTATTGTCTGCGGTAGCGAAACCGCCGGTAGTATACGCAATGTCTTGGGATATGACCTGAAAGCGGAAGGCACTTCTACGGTATTGCGGTTGAAAAGCGCCATGACACGTGGAGGAACTATTGAAAATATCTATGTAACCCGCGTTGAGGCTACGGGAAACCGAAATGTCTTGTCAGCCGACCTGAACTGGAATCCGTCATATAGTTACAGCAAACTGCCTGAAGCTTACAAGTACGATGAAATACCCAAGCATTGGAAAGTAATGCTTACTCCGGTCGACCCGCCTGAAAAAGGATATCCTCACTTCCGTAATATCTACTTATCGCAGGTAAAAGCAGCCGATGTGGAAGAATTTATACATGCTTCGGGATGGAATGATTCTCTCCGACTCGAGAACTTCTATCTTTATGATATAGAAACTCAGGCTAAACGGGCGGGAAAGATTTCCTTAACGCGGAATTTTAACTTGACTAATACCAAACTCAACATTGATGACAAACAGCCTGTCAGTCTGGAAAAGAATGTTGATGATAACATCAGTTTAGAATATATTCGAAACACTGATACCCAATTAGTTGAAAACAAAGTTCATTAATCCATATCTCTCAAGTTGGACTTACAAGAAAAGGAGCTATCCAAAAAGTCAAAAATGAATGAGCTAAAGCTATAGATTCTAACTAAATAGATAAAAAGTGCCGCTTTATCTTATGAAAATCAGGTGTAAAGTGGCACTTTTTTCTATACTTGCGCCCTGTCAGTTCTAAATTAAACGTTTTAATCTAAACTTTCAGACTTTTTGGACAGCACCTTTTCTTGTAATCCTCAAATTGGCAAAGACTTTATCCCAGGAACAAAATCCCAAGCCATACATATATTAGCATAGAAAACAAACGTTTCCAATTTGTGAGTTAAACTCTTCATTCCTTTTCTTGATAATTCAAAAAGTAATTTTGCATACAATAAATAATTTGTTCTTTTGTCCCCACATACACCCACTGTTCCGAGACAAAGTCAAGGTATGTGTATAACTAATAACGTCAATGCTCCTAGCATTATGAATTACGCGGATAACTAATAATGCCAGGAAACGTAACTAATTGTTTATTTTGAGACACCGAAAAAGAGCCGTATCAGCATAATTACTGCTTCTACGACTCTTTGTTTTTAACTAGCCCGATATCCGGAAGAATATGATCCCGGATTCAGGCTTCGGGCTTCTGCTTTCCTACCTTATTGTTTAACTTTGAAAACCAATACCTCCCCAGCCCGAGTGGGACAATCATATAAATAAACCTTACGTAAATCGTTTCCCTTCAAAGGAGCTTTTTCACTAATCATGGGACGCGCAATATGTTGTTGCACAAACAACGGATTTTCATTAGGCTCTCCTTCCCTTACATTCCTCAGATTTCCTTGGGGAAAAACCAACGGATCGTATGAACGGAGCCGCAAATTACCTCCTATGGTCGATTGAATAGTAACTTCTTCCAAATGACCTTCTTTCCAGGTCATTTTTTTAATGATGAAACCACCCCGGGCACGTAATCCTTCCACCGAACCCTGTTTCCATTCACCGGGCAAAGAAGGCAACAGATGCACTGCACCATCATGACTTTGTAACAGCATCTCTGCAATACCCGCGGTGCAACCGAAATTACCGTCAATCTGGAAAGGCGGATGCGCATCGAACAGATTAGGGTAAGTACCGCCTCCCTGTCCTTTCTGTACCTCCGGACTTACATAAGTCAATTGATTTTTAATAAGTTTGTAGGCATGATCGCCATCAAGCATACGCGCCCAAAAACAGACTTTCCATCCCATAGACCAACCCGTTGAGGGGTCTCCACGTTGAATCAGCGTATTGCGGGCAGCTTCAAAAAGAACCGGCGAGCGATACGGTGAAATCTGATATCCCGGATACAATCCCCAAAGATGGGAAATATGTCGATGATGGTCATCCGGGGAATCCCAATCTTCGAACCACTCCTGCAACTGTCCATATTGTCCCACCTGCATGGGAGGCAACTGTTTCTTCATCGTTTGCAATGTGTCGCAGAACTGCCTGTCTTTTTCCAATACGTTTGCAGCTTCACAGGTATTGGAAAACAGGTCGAATACCAACTGGTTATCCATAGTAATGCCGGCAAACAAGTTACTTTTCTTCTTTATCCAACGAGGTGAGTTTTCGGGAGAATTAGAGGGGGTAACCACCAGATACCCTGTATTTGGGTCGCGTACCAGAAAATCTACAAAAAACTCCGAAGCGCTTTTCAGTATGGGGTAAACTTCTTTCAGATACTCTTTATCTCCGGAGTAAAGATAACGATCCCACAAATGCTGGCACATCCAGGCATTTGCTACCGGCCACGGCCCGCAATAGGCGCGATCTACGGCTCCCGTCATTCGCCAAAGATCCGTATTATGATGCAAGACCCATCCCCGACAACCATACATCTCTCGAGCAGCTTCCCGACCATTTTCGCTCAACTCGCGAACCATCCGCAAAAACGGCTGATGTAATTCGGGCAAATTCGTTACTTCAGCAGGCCAGTAATTCATTTCCGCATTAATGTTGGTTGTATAATTACAACACCAGGCCGGATTGGTTTTCGCATTCCATTTACCTTGTAGGTTAGCGGGCTGGCAACCGGGTTGGGAACTGGAAATAAGCAAGTAACGTCCGAATTGAAAATAAAGGGCAATAAGATGAGGATCGTAGGAAGAAGCAAATTCCTTAATACGCTGATCCATGGGTTTCTTAGTCTGTTCCGTCACACCCAAGTCAAATCTCACCCGGTCATATTGTTGTCTGTAAACTGCCGTATGTGCCTCTTTGGCTTTTTGATAGTTCTTTGAGGCATTCTTTAAATATTGTGCATTCCGTTGATACGGGTCCGCGGATATGTCTTTATAATTAACGAAATTAGTGGCCATTGAAATGTATAAAGTAAGTTCACTGGCTCCTTTCACACTCAATAAAGTGTCTCCCGCAACGATTTCACCTCCTTTGTTTTTTAGTTCCATATCGGCACAATAACGGACTTTACCCGGAAAAAACTTACTTCCATCCGTAGTTCCTTCCAAACGAAGACCTTTTCTACCTAAAACACTACGTGCGGGATTCTTCATTGGCGTATGAAAAAACAGATCACAGTTTATCGCTTTCGGATGAGACGCCCGGATACGGATAATTATTAATTGATCGGTAAACGATGCAAACGCCTCTTGCGTGAATTCCACGCCGTCTACTTTGTAACGGGTGGTGGTTACAGCTTTGTCAATATCCAGTTCCCGATAATAATCAGTCACCTGTCGGTTACCCTGATAACGGATATTCAAACTACCCACTGTTTGATAAGGCATCTCGTTACCTACCTGCGATAATATCTTGGTAGCAGCCATCTCTTGAGCTTCCGCATATTTTCCCTCGAAAATCAATTGGCGAATCTGCGGCAAAGCTGCACGAGCCTCCTTATTATAATTCTGATAAGGCGAACCTGCCGACACGGTTTCTTCATTCAATTGAAATACCTCATGTTGCGGATCTCCAAACACCATAGCGGCAATACGTCCGTTACCTATTGGAAGCGCTTCTTCCCAAAAACAGGCTGGACGGTCATACCAGATTTTATAAGGAACAACCTGTGATAGTGCCTCTTCCGCACCTATAAAGAGGAAAATAAACAGTAGTAGAAAATGGGATGTTTTCATTATGTTTTTCATATTATTGGTTATTGAGTCACAAATATACACATAAAGCCTCGTCCGACACGTGTAAAAATCATTCGTTTTATTATAATTTTTCGCCAAACTACCGGATTATGAATTGTATGGCATTTTCCGCCAACCAAGCTATCATACTTATGGTAAAAGTAGAAGGAAATCATGGAACAATAGAAGTTTGGTAGGAAAGCCTCCTATCATTGCCGGTGAACTAAGTACATGCAGGGAAGAGTGCAGATGAGTGGAAATCATCTAAAAGTGTGGTGCAAAAACAAAAGAAGGGAATCTCTCGATCCCCAATCTTCCTTAACCTTAAATCTAATACCATGAAAAACACGTTGCAAAGATATACATTTATATGTTATGCAACATATAATCGATAGAAAAAGAACTAAGGATTAACAATATTTAAATTTACAATCTATCTTTATTCAACATACAACACCAATCCTTTCAGATACTCTCCCTCCGGATGATATATATTTACCGGGTGATCTGCGGGCTGGGTCAACTGATGCAAAATGCGGACACTTCTTCCCGACATAGCTGCAGCAGTAAACACTGCCGTACGGAAATTATCTTTTGTTACCACTTGCGAACAGGAAAAAGTAAACAGGATACCACCCGGTTTAATCTTTTCAAAAGCTTTGGCATTCAGCTTCCGATATCCTTGCAAAGCATTACGCAAAGCATCTTTGTGTTTAGCAAAAGCCGGCGGATCCAGAATAATTAAATCATATTGGTCGCCCATACGATCCAAATATTTGAAAGCGTCTTCCGCATACGCTGCATGGCGCATATCACCCGGAAAGTTCAGTTCTACATTCTGATTAGTCAGATCAATGGCTTTAGAAGAACTGTCAACCGAATGCACTAATTTAGCTCCGCCTCTCATGGCATAAAAAGAAAAGCCTCCCGTATAGCAGAACATATTCAAAACCGTACGGTCTTTGGCATACTTCTCTAATAAGGAACGATTCTCGCGCTGGTCTACAAAGAAACCGGTCTTCTGCCCTTTCAGCCAGTCTACATGAAACTTCAAACCGTATTCCATCGCCACATTATCCGCACTGCCCCCTTTAATAAAACCGTTTTCGGGTCCAAGCTCCGCTTTATACGGCAAGGTCGTTTCCGATTTGTAATAGATGTTTTCAATGGTATCGCCCATTACTTCAGAAAGCGCTTCGGCAATCTCCATCCGACAAACATGCATACCTGCCGAATGAGCCTGCATAACTGCGGTTTTTCCATAAATATCAATAACCAGTCCGGGAAGATTATCCCCTTCGCCATGTACCAAACGATATGTATTATTGATAGGATTGGTAGCCACGCCAATGCTTTTCCTTAAATCGTAAGCAACAGCCAATTTATGTTTCCAAAAACTCTTATCTACAAGTTCGTCACAAAAGGTCAATACCCTGACAGCAATGCTACCTATCTGGAAATGTCCCAAAGCGATAAACTCTTTTCCGGCGGTATATACTTTCACTATATCACCCTCCTCCGGTTCACCCTCAATATGATGAATCGCTCCGGAAAATATCCAAGGATGAAAACGCTTCAACGACTCTTCTTTCCCTGATTTAAGAAACACTTTCCTATATTCCATATTCGTCCTTTTCTATTATTTCAATCTTCTTTTCTTCTAATTGATAATCCCCTGTCTGTTGCAACTCTTCCATATAACGATATATCCTCAGGCAAGCCCAAGCATCGGTTGCGGCATATTGTTTTTGTTTATCATTCAATACCTCCGCTTCCCAATTGCTCAAACGCTGATTTTTGGAAATACGCCGGCCAAACAAGATGGCGTATATTTTCTGCAAACTTTGGTCTTCAATTCCAAACTTACTCACATAATCCTGAAGTTCGATAAACTCACCCGGTTGAAAATTCGAACGCTTATGCAGTGCCCCGAAATCATCTCTGAGAGAGAGACCTATCTTCATCACATTTTTATCTTCAAGGAAACGTTGTACTGAGTCAGGAAAACCGATATAATTCAAACGAAACAAGAAACAAACTTCCTCGGTGGATACTTGCAAAAGAGCAACTTTATAACTCCTTCCGCTTACAAAAGAAGGGCGAGTTTCTGTATCAACACCCACCATTTTTTGTGTCAGAAGAAAATCAACCGCCTTCTCTGCATCGGCCACTGTCTGAACTGTAACAATCCGCCCTTCGAAAGCCACAATGGGCAAAGTACTGATTTCAGCCTTAGATATGGTGCGTTTAATCAACTTACTCATCCTTCATATCCTCCATATCCTCATCCAAATCCTCATCCGAACGGTTATACTTCACATCATGTAAAGCCCGCATGGTATTCACCAATGTTTGTCCCCAATACAAAGCGAAATTCTCCTTGCAAATAGCCAAAGAATCATTCATTGTTTCGTCAAATCCTAACTGAAACACACTTACAAAATTCTTAATATCTTGATAAATATCGGCCAAATCTTCGGAAATATTCTTCTTTATAGGAGTATCACTATATACCATATCCTGCAAAAATACTTCCAGATAGTCATCCTTCCCTCCCATTATATTAGCTAAGGTAAGACGTATCACTTCATAATCATCTTCCGTAACAAAGGTTTCCGGTGCATTATCATTCAGTATTTCACAAGAAGGCAACATCGAAGCTTTAATGTAAAGCAACGGAAGTATTTTAAGAGCCGTATCGACAAAATCGTTACGTTTTCGTAACTCTGCGCGTTCTAAGAAAGCGCAAAACTCAGCAGCTACGGTAACAAACTCCACCGTATTTCTGTCGAAAATGACTTGAGATTTATTTTCCATAAATGTTATTTTAGGCAGGCAAAGTTATGAAAAAAGCCGATAAATAGGATATTTATTTATGTTTTTCAAGTATATTTGCCGGACAAACGCTAATTATTGTCTCATGGCTAAAAAGAAATTAAATAAAGAGCCGCAAAAAAGAACGGCTTCATACCATAAACTCACCGGATTTATTAAAAACGAAACTTTATCCTTTATTATCGGGCTATTATGTGTAATTATAGCCGTCTACATGTTATTGGCTTTCACTTCGTTCTTTTTTACAGGAGCAGCCGACCAAAGTATCCTGGAAAATCCTCAATCGGGAGAACTTGTTTCTACAAACAACCATATACAAAATTATGCAGGAGCACGTGGCGCCCAAGTAGCTGAATACCTCATTAATGGCTGTTTTGGTATTCCTGCTTATTTCATTGCTGTTTTTTTAGGGGTTGCCGGACTAAAACTGATGAAAGCTTATAATTTTCGCCTGTGGAAATGGTTCCTTGGTTGTTCCGTATTGCTTATCTGGGGATCTATTTTCTTAGGGTTTATATTCGAAGGGACTTTCGGAAACAGCTTCTGCTATCCCGGCGGACTCCACGGGCATAATGTAAGTGAATGGATTGTTTCTCAAATCGGAGCAACAGGCTTGGCATTGTTACTTCTTGTTACAGCCATTCTATTTTGTATCTTCCTCAGTTCCGAAACTATTCATGTCATCCGCAAAGCGCTGCATCCGAATATAAAACGCAAAGAAAATACGAAAAAAGAAGATGTTATTCCATCTGATATAAATGAACCAGAGAATACGCAAGACGTAAACGCATATGCTGATCCTCAGCCTCTGACTGTAAATTTACCATTAGAAGAAATACCTTACGAAAAAACATCGGAAAAAGAAAATGGAAATGAAGAGGAAGAGACATTGGAAAATATGGAAACAAAAGAAGAATTTGAAGAGAGAAGATTAACTCCTCCTTTTACTCCTCAAAAAGATGAAACGATATTGGAAACTCCCGAGCAAGAGATTACCGTCACTATAGGTGGAACGGAAGAAGATGAAACAACAGAACCTATAGAACCTTATAATCCGAAACTGGATTTAGAGAACTATCATTATCCAACTATCGAATTATTAAAGAAATACGAAGATAACACTCCGTCTATTGATATGGCTGAACAAACAGCCAACAAGAATCGTATCATAGAGGTATTACGTAGCTTTAATGTTGAAATATCTTCCATTAATGCTACGGTAGGACCGACTATCACTTTATACGAAATTACACCGGCACAAGGTGTACGTATCGCTAAAATACGAAATCTTGAAAACGATATAGCATTAAGTCTGGCAGCCGAAGGAATTCGTATTATCGCACCTATTCCGGGAAAGGGAACTATCGGTATCGAAGTCCCAAACGCACGGAAGAAAATAGTTCCAATGCGAGATATCATTACCAGTAAGAAATTTCAGGAATCAACGCTCGAGTTGCCTTTAGCTTTAGGAAAAACCATCACCAACGAAGTATTTATGGTGGACTTGGCTAAAGCGCCGCATATGCTGGTTGCCGGTGCTACCGGTATGGGTAAGTCTGTAGGATTAAATGCTATTGTAACTTCCTTGTTATACAAAAAGCACCCGGCAGAACTTAAATTTGTCATTATAGACCCGAAGAAAGTGGAATTTGCAATTTACGCTCCCATAGAACGACATTTTCTGGCTAAACTTCCAGATGACAACGACGCCATTATCACCGATGTGTCAAAAGTGGTACAAACCCTAAATTCTTTATGTAAAGAAATGGACACCCGCTATGATTTACTTAAGTTGGCTGGTTGCCGAAACCTGAAAGAATATAACGCCAAATTTATTGCTCGACAATTAAATCCGAATAAAGGACATAAATACATGCCCTATATCGTTGTGATAATCGATGAGTTCGGTGATTTGATTATGACAGCCGGAAAAGAGATTGAATTGCCTATTTGCCGCATTGCTCAACTGGCTCGGGCTGTAGGTATTCATGCCATTATCGCTACCCAACGACCAACGACCAACATCATTACCGGAGCTATTAAGGCAAACTTCCCGGCACGTGTAGCATTCCGTGTGGCAGCAATGATTGACTCCCGTACAATTCTCGATCGTTCCGGTGCACAACAACTTATAGGGAAAGGGGATATGCTATATTTACAAGGTAGTGATCCGGTACGAGTACAATGTGCATTCGTTGATACACCCGAAGTGGAACGCATTGCCGATTACATCAGCCATCAACAAGGATATACATCTGCTTTTGCCTTACCAGAACCTGATGTTTCAGAAGATGGAGACAGTAATGTCGGCGAAGTAGACATGAAACATCTTGATCCGATGTTTGAAGATGCAGCCCGATTGGTAATCATTCATCAACAAGGCTCAACCTCTTTGATACAACGCAAATTTGCGATTGGTTATAACCGAGCCGGACGTATTATGGACCAATTGGAAAAAGCAGGGATAGTAGGACCGGCGCAAGGAAGCAAAGCACGTGAAGTTCTTTGCATGGACGAAACGGACTTGGAGATGAGATTAAGTAATTTACAATAATATATATTATAAGGTACGCCATGAAAACAAAATATATAGTTTTATATATAGTTTTATTGTCTCATATCACATTGTTTGCACAAAAAGAACAACGTGCTAAAGAGATACTGGACATAACCTCGTCCACCCTGTCGAAAGACAGTGGAATAAAAGTCACTTTTCTTTTAAAGAACTTTCGCCGGAATAAGCTATCCGGAGAGACCAGAGGTTCTATTTCCTTAAAAGGAAATCGTTTCATTCTTGAAACTCCCGGAACAACTACTTGGTTTAACGGACAAACGCAATGGACTTATATTATCGAAAATGAAGAAATTAATGTAAGTACTCCTACCGAAGAAGAATTACAAAGTATTAATCCCTATTCGTTTATTAACTTGTACAAAAAGGGATTCACGTATAAATTAAACGGTACAATTCTATACAAGGGTAAAAATGTGTATAAGTTAATGCTTCTGCCAAAAAACAAAAAACAAGACATATCATTAATAGAATTATTCGTGGAACAAAACAGTTATCAGCCTGTTTTTATCCGAGTTCATTCCCAACAAGGAGATGAAATGCAAGTCGATATCCTCTCTTACCGTAATAAACAAAACTTGTTGGACAGTAGTTTTACGTTAGACCCAAAACGATATCCCCACGCTGAAATAATCGATTTAAGATAATTAACCCCTAAAAACCAGAAACTATGAGTAATGAAAGAGTAAGATGTTTAATCATCGGTTCAGGACCTGCCGGTTATACAGCCGCTATCTATACCGGACGGGCAAACTTGTCACCAGTTTTATACGAAGGTATTCAACCTGGCGGACAACTGACTATTACCACGGAAGTAGAAAACTTTCCAGGTTATCCGGAAGGTATCGGTGGAACAGAACTAATGGAAGATTTGCGTAAACAAGCAGAACGTTTCGGAGTAGAAATCCGTACAGGAATAGCTACTGCTGCAGATTTAAGTCAAGCGCCCTACAAAATTACTATTGACAATGAAAAAGTAATTGAAGCGGACACACTAATCATCAGTACCGGAGCGACAGCCAAATATTTGGGACTGGAAGACGAAAAGAAATATGCCGGCATGGGTGTAAGTGCTTGTGCTACTTGTGACGGATTTTTTTACCGCAAAAAAGTAGTAGCTGTTGTTGGCGGCGGAGACACTGCATGCGAGGAAGCTACATATTTGGCAAGCTTGGCTTCCAAAGTATATCTGATAGTCCGTAAAAACTATCTGCGTGCTTCAAAAATTATGCAAGAAAGAATACTTAATAATCCGAAAATCGAAGTTTTGTTTGAGCATAATGCAGTAGGACTTTACGGAGAAAACGGAGTGGAAGGTGTACATTTGGTAAAAAGAATGGGGCAGCCCGATGAAGAACGTTATGATGTTGCTATCGATGGTTTCTTCCTTGCTATCGGGCATAAACCAAATTCTGATATCTTCAAGCCCTACCTGGATATGGATGAAACAGGCTATATTATAACGGAAAGAGCTACTCCCCGTACGAAAATCCCTGGTGTTTTTGCAGCCGGCGATGTAGCCGATCCACATTATCGTCAGGCCATTACAGCTGCTGCAAGTGGTTGTAAAGCCGCTATCGAAGCAGAACGCTATTTGATAGAACACAATTTATAATGTAAAGGAAATAATACTCACTTCGCTCGTGAGGGGAGGTAAAGAAAAATAAAGAAGCTATAAATTCTGCTGAATGATTATTTTATTTTTATAATGCTTTTTCATCGGAACTTATTTTCTTTCTGATCATTTCTCCGAACCCAACGAGCAAAGTGAGTAAA
>UMKF01038081.1_pt1 | contig 11697 bp, 9 predicted proteins | sample 1966251 | NCBI WGS metagenome assembly UMKF01 (sample SAMEA4836171, study PRJEB28245) | human gut metagenome | biome: gut microbiome; material: fecal sample | place: Denmark | collected 2008
GCGGTACTGGCATCCTCACAGGCTTGGTCAATGGCCTCCCGCATCCGGACGTACCGCGCCGGTTCCTTGGTCTTGGGCTGCTCCACTACCGATAAGCCGTACTCCCGGCACAGCTTGTCGGATGCTGCCCGGAACTCGGCATACTGGCTGCGGCGTTGTTCGTACTTCTTGCCGTCCACATACGATACGGAATTGATAACGAAGTGGTTGTGCAGATTATCCGTATTCATATGGGTAGCGACCAGCACCTGAAATCGCTTGCCCCAGACCTTGCGGGCCAGTGCCACGCCAATTTCGTGGCACTGCTCCGGGGTGACCTCCCCTTCGCGGAAGCTTTGGTAGGCGTGGAGCGCCACCACGCCGTCTGTTTTACCAAAGCGTTCTTGTAACGCCCGCATATCCTCCCACGCATGATCTACCCTGCAATGAATGCCGGTGACGAGCTGGGCGCTCTCGTTCAGCTTTGTCTTGGCATCATTCTCCGCATAGTGCAGCGTCTGGGCAAGAGCATCGTATTCGGTTTTGTCCGGGTTGGCTGCGTAATCAAGGACGCGCTGTAAGCTGTCCTTGATCGTCCAGATCTTAGTTACCGCCAATGAGCAGGTCCCTTATTTCATCTGCACAGGCTGCAATTTTAGTACCTGCACTCGGTTGACAGCCTTCTGCAATCTCGTCAATCTTATCCAACACATCAAATACCTCCTTGGGCAGGTGTCCGTCCGGTTCATAGTCCAGCGCCCGCTGACGCAGATATTCCGAAAGGGACAGCCTGCATTTCTTTGCCAACATCGTCACCCTTTTCTTTTCCGTAGGGCTGACGCGGACATTGATCCCGACGCTGCGCTTTCTCATGCGCCAGCAGCCTCACAGGGGTTCGGGGCTGTCCCCGTAGGCTTTTCGGCGGGTTGCCCTGTGGCAACACTTCGCCCATGCTTGCTTCCCTCAAGCGCTCCGAGTGACGATGGTGACGATGGTGACGGTCTTTCTGGGATACCCCACCCCGATAATTGAGTTATATCAATATCATCGTCACCACCGTCACCATCGTCACCATAGAAGCTCAAAAGGCGAACCTTGTTTTTTCGATGGGTTTTATATCGGATGTTTTTCGGTTCAAATACTTTATCGAAATACTTCGCCATGTTATAGGTAAATTGATTTGGCTGTACTCCCTCAATGTGTGCCGCCTCAAGCAACTCAGATGCCGTTCCCTGCCAGTTTCCCACACTTTCGATGTACTCCACCGCTTTCCACAAGTAATCCGGCACAGCCTTGATTTCTCGTTCCTCTGCGGTTTCTTCATCTTCCAACGTCCAGACGCAGTGTTCCTCACGCAAATGCAGCGTCCTGTCGTCCATGTCGCGCCCGGTGAGCAAAATGTCAGCAGTCTGGCTCATTCGCTTGCGCTGCATGACCCAGCTGGTATCTGCCACACCCATAAGACCTGTGGAGCCGGAAATCTGATCAAATGGGTCGGATGCGCTCTGTTTGCGCAGGTGATGGATCAGCAAAATGCAGATGCCATACTTATCCGCAAGCTTTTTCAATGCACCGGCCTCCTTGTAGTCGTTTGCATACATCCCACCATTTCCGTCGCTTAGACGCACTTTTTGAAGCGTGTCGATAACAATTAGACCAACATCGTGATATGTGTGGACAAGTGCCTCAACTTGTTCCTCCAATCCCTGCCCGATGCTGGGGCATTCCGTTTGCAGAATCAGCCGTTCCGGAGCATCACCGCCGTCAATCAGCTGGAAAATACGGTTTTGCAAACGATTGAATGTATCTTCCAACGAGAAATAAACCACGGTGCGTGGCTCTATTTCTCGATTCCAGACAGGATTGCCCTGCGCAATCTGCAAACACAGCCACAAGGTCAGCCAGCTTTTGCCCGCCTTGCTGGGGCCTGCGAACAGCGCCAATCCGGCTGGGAGTAGACCGGGGATAATCCACTTTACAGGTGGCAGCGGCGTAGAGAGGAGTTCTTCTGCGGTGATTGATTTCGGAAGTTTCGTAAAAGTCATTTGCATCATCCTTTCTTGTTTGGTGTACATCTATTATCTCATAGTATCGTAATTTTGTGTGTAGTAAGTTTTACTCTCCAGTGTTAAGTTGTACGGCTTGCGCCGCCCCACAGCCCCACAAGCGCGCCAAACGGCGGTTTTGCGGGTGATGTCGCGTCCGTGTGCGATGCGGAGCTGCCGCCCTACACGGGGCTTGTTTGGGCGAAATGTAGGAGTGAATCAGATTTGATTCACTTTTACGCCTCATCCTCTGAATAGTGAATCAGATTTGATTCATTACAACAAAAATGATAAATCATTTTGCATGGGCGGCCCACGCGCAAGTAAACAAAGTTTACTTGCAAATAGAATTTTCAAAGTAATAAACCGTCACGCAGCGGTTCTTGGGTAACTTCATGGATTTCATATGGAAACCTCCTTACTTGTTTTTTACATCATATCTGTTGTATTGATAATACACCACCGCAGTATTTCTGTCAACGATTTTACATATATGTTATCAAATTGTTGATTTTTCTTTCCAATGTGGTATAATGACAGCATAAAATTGCTAAAGAGGTCATCCCATGAAAATCGGAGAAAAAATCAAACGAATCCGCCTGCACCGCCACATGAAGCAGCGCGAGTTAGGCGAACTGGTTGGCTTTACCGATGGTGCCGCCAACCGTATTGCACAATATGAATCCGGGTTTCGCGTTCCGAAAGAGGATATGGTAAAAAAAATAGCAGCGGCACTCCAAGTCGAGGAGTGCGCGCTGCTGGAGCCGGATACCGGCAATTTGGAAGGTATTATGGAAACACTGTTTTGGTTGGATGAGGATATGCCGGATGTTCTCAGATGCTCATTGACCATGCCTTTGGACAAACGTCCAGCTGAGATAGGCAGTGCTACAGTGCCTGTCATTCAGACAAACGCAAAAACTGTTCCGTTCAACACACAGCCAACCATGCTTTGGTCTGAGAACGACTTACTGAATTGCCTACTTAACACCTACGCCGTAATGCAGTACAGATATCATACGGGCAAAATCACCCATGAAAAGTATTTTGAGTGGAAACTGCAATGGTCTTTTGGCTCAACGATTACACATTCTTCTCCCCTGTCTGCAGATATCGAGGCACTGCTTCAATCCGAAGCGGAAGAATAAGATTTCATTTTCGCGCCGTCGTTAAATAGTTTTAAGGCGACAACCCGCCTATAATAGATTTCATCATCAAAGTTTGCTCATCGTCCAAAATACCGCATACATCCATAAGTAGTTCCCGTTGACGTACCGTCAACCATCGCTGTTGCAAGCGGCTCGAATCCAGAATGAACACACCGCCACCCGCTCCCATCTTTGTATAAATTGGATATTCCAATTCTAATACCCGAATATCATTTCGGATGGTATGTGAGCTTACGGAAAATTCAAAAGCGAGATTACCAATGGTATCATTCTGCCGCTCATACAAAACCGTAATCAACCGCCTGCGACGCTCATAAAGTGAAATCTTTTCACCATTATTTATAGCTGTCAGGAACATCCTCCATTTTTACATAATTTCGCATAGCATCTTCCATGCTCATGCCGTTTGCCACGGCATCGCGGCGGCAGGCGTTGACGGCTTGAATTTCCTTCATCTTCTCGCCGGTCAGGCTGTAGCCCTTCATGGCGATCAGGGTAGCCGCCCAAGCGACCATCGGGATGACGCAGAACAGCACGATAACCACCACATTCATACCGGGGGTGTAGGGGTCATACTGGGTGGGCAGGCTCTCGAGACCGATGAAGCTGACCGCCACGCCGACAACCGTCGCAGACAGGCTGGAAACCAGCTTGTCAACAAGGCTGAACAGCGTACCCATGATGCCGGGGATATACTTGCCGGACTGGTAGGTCTCGTAGTCAGAGCAGTCGGCAACCATCGGGATGGGCATATCCGCCGTGGCGTAGTACGCGCCGTAGCCGATGCCGAACAGCAGGATAAACAGGACCGTGTACAGGTTGATAGACAGTCCGCCCTCGCCCAGCAGGCTCAGGCTGAAGGCTGCGCTGTCCTGCTTCCAGAGCATCAGCAGGACAAAGACGCCCACATAGCACACCAGCGCCACGGTGACGTACTTCATCAGGCTGGCCTTCTGCCCGTGCTTCTGGCTGGTGCGCACGGTCAGCAGGAAGAACGGCACGCTGAACACATAGCCCAGCACCATCATGGGCAGGTACAGCCCGTCGTAGTCGCCCATCATGCAGCCGTACAGCATACACAGCACGGTGGTGTTGGTGGCGATGGACAGTGCCAGCTTGCAGCCCGCGCCCGCCACCATCAGGCGCTGCATGGGCTTGTTCTCTTTGATAATCTGGACGTACTCGGAAACCTTGAGTTTCTCGGTCTTTTCGCCGCCGATGCCGAAGTACTTGGGCTGGTCCTTCTCCCAGATGCCGACGACCGCCAGCAGGGTGAGCAGGATAGAAATAACGATGCCGACAGGCGCCAGCATACGGAAGAACCCGGCAGAGCCGTAGCCGCCCTCATAATTTTTGGCGAGAATGGGGGCGAAGAACTGCATCGCGCCCATACCCAGCAAAGAACCGACGGTGTTAAAAATCGTGAACAGCGGGCGCTGCTTGGGGTCGTTGGTCAGAACGGTCTGCCCGGAACGGGTGCAGCTGGTCTGGAAGGTGTAGCCGATGACCCAGACTGCATACAGCGCCACAAACACGGCATAGCGCGCCCACATCATCGTGGCGGGAATCAGCGGGGTGAGGCAGTACAGCACCAGAATGCTGACCGCCATGATGAGGTTGCCGATGACCATAAACGGGCGGAACTTGCCGAACTTGCCGTTGGTGCGGTCCATCAGCGCGCCGATGATGGGGTCAGTGATTGCGTCAAACAGACGCATACCGGTGACCATAACAGAGGCAAAGATCATGGACAATGCCAGAACCTTGCTGCCGAAGGTCGCAATATAAGACAGCACCAGAACATAATACACGTTCGTGGCACCGTTGTTCAGCGGGAACAAGACCAGCTGATAAGGCTTGGCGCGGTTGACCGCGTTGCTGTTTTTGTTTTCATTCATAAGCGATTACTCCTGATTGCACAAAAATATAAGGAAATCAGCCCGCCCACCGCAGGACATATCTGTTGCGGCAGATAGCCTATGATGAACGAGCCGATTTCGCAAGGAGAAAAAAACAAGAAATTAGAGAATGGCTAAAAATGTATTTTCCGTCTACCCTGCTTTTGCCGATTCCGACATAGCAGGGACGGCTTGCACAGCGCCACGTTTATATTTAACAGCGTACGGTGTCGCTTTTAGGCATACCGTAAGCAGCCATACTGCGGGTACATGTGCCACTATTTGCATATAAAAGATTTTCCTTCTAGTTTGTGCTGTCGTTTACCATCATGTATACGTTAACCTTAAACACACCGTCTGTCAGTGAGGTTTCTACATCGCCGTTGTATTTTTCTGCTATGGCGCGGATACTTTTTAATCCAAAGCCGTGGTACCCATATTCTGTGGTTTTTGTTGTGATGGGCAGTCCGTTCTCATAGGTCAGGCTTTTATTCCCACAATAATTCATTGCATCTATAAAAACCATCTCACCTCTTTGTTCAATTGTCAGGCTGATCACACGTTTTTCCGCAGGCTCTATATTCTCTGCGGCTTCAACGGCATTTTCCAAAATATTGCCAAAAAGTGAGTAAATGTCCATCGTATCCATAAAACGCAGCGCTTTTCCGTCACCCATACAGGTAATGGAAATTTTCTTTGCCAGTGCCTGGCGGCATTTTTCGTTTAATATAATATCCAATACATCCAAACCGGTGTGGTATGTAGTATCGTATACCTGCAGAAGTTCCTGCATGGATTCGATTTCTTTTTCCGGCAAGCGTGTTTGCAGTGCGGTTAATTTGTGCTTTAAGTCGTGATATTTCAGGTTCATCAGCTCCGAATTTTCGCAGCTGCTTTCGTACTGGCGCTTTTCTTCTGTACGGATTCGTTGCAAAACGGCATATTCGCTTTTCAGCCGAATAAACCGACAGAGGAAGAATTGAATAAACAGTGCCAAAAGATTGCAGGTTATAGCATACAAGGCAATACTGATGGTCAGGTACGGATTTTCACTTTGGGCTCCGTAGCCCCCCATACGGGAAAAACGTGTAATGCCAACGCACACCAATACAATTACAATCGATATCACTGTAAGGCAGACATCGTAGTTCTCGTAAAACTTAATGTGAGAGGTATGAATAAAATAAAACACAACCGCATATAAAAGCAGACAGACGACCGCCGCCATATATCGATTCCAGGTTCCCATGCCCGGTAACAGGGAAATCAATCGGCTGAGATGATGCCCAATATGCTGTATTGCGACACCGGAAATGCAGGCTGACAAAACTGACAAAAGGGTTCCTTTACAGCACACGTACATCCCTATAACAGAAACCAAAATCGTAAACAGCATCTGTACAAAAACAATGGCTGCGCCCTGCTGGCTGATGCTTTTCGGATAACAGCCGTAGCCCACTGCCAATGAAACCGCAGTGGTTACAAGCAGCCTCACAAAAAAACAACGTCTTTTCGGGTAAATATGTAAAAACACCCATTCAGCCAATAGGATTTCAACGATATAATCGAACCGAATCAGAATGTCCATCTCTCCGCCTCCTTACTCAATCAGGCCGCCCAAATATCGGGCATACGCCTGCTTGAATTTTCCGAATTGAGTCCTAGCTATCGGCAATTCCTCACCGTCTACCAGGCAGGTGCTTTTGCGGATTTGCTCTACATAACGCAGATTTACAAGGCACCCTCTGTCACAACGGAAAAAAGCAGGATCATTCAATTTCTTTTCCGCTGCATTCAGGGTGATGTATTCCGCAAAGGTTCCTTCTTTGGAGTGGTAAATAACATAATGTCCGTCTACCGTTAAATACCGCAGCATTCGTATATGAAGGCTGATAATTTCACCCTCTGCACATACGCAGAACATATCATCGGGTCGGATTGCGACCCGGTCCAAAATGCGTGTCATTTTAAGCAAAAAGGAATAGTTGTCCACGGGCTTTACGATAAAATCCAGTGCATCTACTTCGTACCCTTTCACAGCCATCTGTGCCATGCGGGTAACGAAAACCAACACAACGGTTTTATCAATTTTTCTAAGCTGATGCGCTGCTTCTATACCGTTTGCACCGGAAAGAAACTCCACATCCATAAAGACGATGTCATAATTCGGCTCGTATTTCACCAAGAATTGATCACCCGAGTCAAATTCGCTGATACTGAAGGATACATCCTTTTGCGCCGCGACAAAATCCAGCCCGGCACTAATTTTGGCGCGATCCTGCGCATCGTCGTCTACCACAGCCACCCGCAACATAGGGCTTCCCTCCCTTTTTTGCTCAGTATATCATACATGCCGCACATGTTTCAATACAGCAGCAAGCCGTAAGAGTCAGCGCGATATCGCGCTGACTCTGCGGCCAGTTGCGGTTTTTACTGCTTATCTCTGTGCTTTTTTAACTGTTTTCCTTTCCTCCTGGATCAACGCGTACAGCGTCCAAATCAGCGAGGCAGCAAACAGCAGACTCAGCACGATATCCGCTGTGTACAGAGCCTTTTGCCACCAGGGGGTCAGGCTTACGACACGGGTATTGGAGGAGATACCGTTCATCGCGCTGGACCATACGGTCTGATAGCAAATGCGCTTAGCAGACTGGCGCATGGCCCATGCCATGGCACTGTAACCGGTTTTGAATTTGTCGAAGTGTCCTTGGGTCGCAGGCGTAGAACCATCCGGCAGATCACTACCGCCAACCAAGGTGCCGTAAACCTGCTCATAGTAGGGGTCAATATTTTGGCTGCCGTCCATATCCTGATAAGCATCCGTGATAACAAAGCCCTTCATGCCGCATTCACCACGCAGGAAGTCGGTTGCCAAAGCCGGGCAAGCTGCCGCACTCTGCACACCAAAGCGGCTGAAAGAAGCCATGGTGTTGAAGGCTCCGCCCTCTTCGATGGGAATTTCGAAGGCACGCAGGTACAACTCACGAATTGCCTGTTCCGGTGCCCAAACACCCACACCGTGACGGTTGTTTTCCTGATCGTTCAGCGCGCAGTGCTTATTGTAGACATGAACGCCCTTTTCCTCAATGCCGGCGCATTCCGCGGCACCGATCATACCGGTAAGGGTTCCGCACTCGCTAAAATACTCGCAGCTACGTCCGGTATACGGGGAGCGATGCAGGTTCAGACCGATGCCGTACAGACCGGAACAGCCGGCCCACAGACCATCCTCGCCAATCATATTGCCGACTTCCTTTGCCAACTGCTTATTGAAGGTAGCTGCCAAAATACCGTTTGCCGGGAAGCCGGTCATTTTACGCAGTGCATTAGAATCCACATCATCGGTAAAGGTGCCGTCATTTTTGATATGACCAGCTTCTTTTTCAATGCGGTAGGCAATGCCCTGGTTAGAAAGATATCCATTGCGGAAGGCCCAGCCACCAAAGCCGTTGGGACCGTTTTCATCGCTGGTTTCCGGTTTGGCAACACTTTCAACAGCTTCCGTCATATGCCAGCCGTTAGACACCAGCTTTACGGTGTCATCCCAAGTAAGCTGATCCATAAAGGTATCCCACACAGGATCAAAGTAACTGATTTCGTTGCCGTCCTCGTCATAGCGCATGTCGATCAGCATCAGACCCGCATCTTCTCCGTAGGTAGGATAGGTGCCATCGTCCTTGGGGATGGGCTGCTTGAACTGTGCGGGTACACCGGCCGTGTTATTGTATTCACCGCTGCCTTCGGGAACCTGGGCAAAGATTTCTTTTGCCATTTGTTCCGTCATCAGCAGTGTTTGATGACCGTTGGCCATATCCAGGGAAACAGCATTCCAGTTGTCACGGCTGTAATACTCCGTATGGTTGTCACCGCGTCCCTCATAGAGGTTGATGTCTGCAAAGTCAAACAAGTTCGTCACCAGCTGGTTGCTGCTGCCATCGATCATGGAAACCGCATCCGAATAGGCATACTTATCCTTGTTAAAGGACAAGCCAAACTTTGCTACTTTGGTTGCATCTCCGGGATTTCCGGTCATTTTGCTGGTGTCAACAGAAACGCCATTCTGCGCTTTTGCTGCCAACACATTGTTGACCGCGTCGTGGGCGCTGCCACCTACAGCTACATAGTAGTCACCGTCCATCAACACATAGCCTTTGGCGTTGTAGGCATCGTACGAGGTAAAGTATTTTTCATCCAGCGTGATCGTCACGTTTTGGCTCTGACCCGGTGCCAATGTATCCGTTTTCTCAAAGCCGACCAGCTCAACCGAAGGAACCTGTACCCCATTTTGCTGCGCATACTGACCATACGGCTTAGAAACATACACAGGAACAGAATATTTGCCAGAGTAGGTATCGGACACATTGGTTACCGTTGCGGTAACCACATAATTGCGGTCGTCGGATTTTTCAACCTTCACATCGGAAAGGTCAAAATCTGCATACGAAAGCCCGTAGCCAAAGGGCCGCGCCACGACCTCGTCATAATTGTATTCGCCTACATTTGCTGTGCCCAGGACATAGTCCTCGTAACGGGTTTCCGTGTAGCGGTACCCCATGTACATACCTTCCTGGTATACAACATAGGAAGAAAGAGTAATGTCGCTGGTAGAATATCCACCGTTCTTTTCGGGATCGGTCTCCGTTTTAGGCTTTTCCGTAGAAATGCCGTACTCGCCCGCATTTTCATAGACCCAGCTGCCGAAGTTTGCATTTACAGGGTTTTTGGCGTTATCAACCCACATCGTATCCGGCAGACGACCTGACGGAGAAACCTCGCCAGTCAGCAGCTTGCCGGTGGCCTCATTGCCGACACCCAGCGCACCAACCCACAAGGCAGCATCGATATCCGGGTCGTTCAGGAAATCGCCCTCAATCATGCTGGAATAGTTAATCAGCACAACAATGCGGGAAATTTCACCGGCAGCCTTTTTCTCTTTCAGACCCTGAAGAACGGACCATTCATTGGCATTCAAGCCCAGGTAATCCTTGCCCAGGCCGTCATGATTGTCAATGCCGTCTTCGGTAATGCCCAAAAGGTCATAGCCTTCGCCGCCGACACGGCCTACCACAAAAATAGCGGCATCGCCATATTGTGCCAGCGAGTCGCCCGCGGCAGCATCTACAACCGACCAGGGAGCTTCATTGATCAGCAACCGCGAGGTGCTGTAAGAGCCTGCATTTCTGCGCTTGTACTGTGCCCAATCCTCGGAAGTATACTGCTTTGTCAGAACCGGGTTGATTTCCAGCCCCGCATCCTGCAGAGATTTGCAAAAATCCGTTGCTTCGCTGGTAGAAATATTACCGGAGCCGGTACCGCCATATACAGGGTCGTATGCCGTTACGCCCAGCAGGCTAACCTTGCTGCCTTTGCTCAACGGCAGAGCACCGTTTTCATTCTTCAGCAGCACAGCGCCTTCTTCCAAAACCTCTGTTGCCTTAGAATGACCGGCATTGATAAGATCGGTCAGATTATCAAAATTGCTCTTGTAATATTCGGAATCCTGATTCGTATCTCCGGTCTCTACAACATCAAAGGTTTTTACATTCAGCGCACTGCTGATGGCCGTTGCATTTTCGTTGCAAATCACGGTAGCTGTGACCATAACGCCGGACAGCAGCATACTGGTTACGGTCAGGATTTTTCTTGCAATCTTTTGTTTCATCAGTTTTCCTCCTTTGGGCACGAGCAAGGCAAAAATACGCAGACTATGCTTAAAACCAGCGCAATGCCAAACATAACGGCGTTGACAAAGAACTCAGGCGGAAAGCCGGAAAACTGAATACCGGTAACTACAGAGGATACAAAAAAATAGATGTGGTAAATATAAAAGAGTAAACCCAAGAAGTTTCCTACCAGAAGTGCCGATGGTGCAAAGCGTTCGTGATTTGTAAACAGCAACACCAAGCCCAACAGCACGCCCCCTGTCATACACAGCAGGGCTTCGCGAGCCATGAAGCGTGTGCTTGCATAGATCGCAGCATACACGATCATGGTGATTACCGAGACTCCGGAGCAAATCAGTGTTCCATAAAATGCACGGGATCTGTTTTTAAGTTGTTTTATCATCCGTTTTTCTCCCTTCAAGAACGCGGGAAGCGGCAGTGCGCCCTCCTTTCTACCATATCGCATGATACTTGCCAACATGACCGCGTTTATTTTGTCTATATTGTAGCATTTCGGATAATGTATTCTGTTTTTTAGCGCGAAATCCCGTTTTTTAGCGCGAATTGCAGGATTTTTAGAATTCAAGTTACCACCACTTTATCTCGCATACTTTTCCCGAATCGTTGACCACCATTTGACCACTACTGTGCAGTTACCTTGTAAAATGCCAGAAAAGCCTGTTGTGACAACCAACAATGGGCTTTTTCTGGTTTTGGGAGCAGTTGGGCAGAACCAACAAAATTTACGCTTTATCGTCGGTCTATACTGCCTTGTCGTAGTTCTCCGACCCGGAAGGCCAGAGGTTCGAATCCTCCCGGTCGCACCAAGAGCAGTACCTTATGGGGTGCTGCTCTTTTTGTTTTGCACGGATTTTATGGGGCAGTAAAAGAGGGGGATTCAAACAGCCCGTGCCCCGCGCTTTGCGTCCCGCGGGGCAGAAAC
>UMKF01036840.1_pt1 | contig 11343 bp, 7 predicted proteins | sample 1966251 | NCBI WGS metagenome assembly UMKF01 (sample SAMEA4836171, study PRJEB28245) | human gut metagenome | biome: gut microbiome; material: fecal sample | place: Denmark | collected 2008
TGAATTACTTCCTGCTTTAGAAAAAACTTTAAGTGAACCGAATTTATACTATAATTATGTGGCTCGAAATTGTTTATTCTCCGGCTTGACTACTTATCTGCGTAATAAGTTGGATGATGATGTTATCCCCGGAATTATAACCTCTGATTTACGTTATCCAAACTCTACGATGTCTGATAGAAATGAATCTGTCTATAAACGGAATGTAGAAGAACAGAATGAAGAAAATAAATTCGAGGCATATCAAATCACTCCTGAATGGAAAAGGTTAATAGAGCGTTCTTCCGTTTATTTTAGGGATAGGGGTATTATTTATTGTCTGGTTGTCATGCCGTATAACCCGGATATAACAGCTTTTACAGTAGCGGAGAAACAACGAGCTTTGCGAATGTTTACTCAAATGTTTGATTCTATCCTTATCGTCGACTGTATGGATCTATTGGATATGTCGGATTTTTATGACGCTATCCATCCGAACCGGAAAGGAGCGGAGAAGATAACAGATCAGATCATCCGGTCATTGCGTTCTTCTAGGCTTTCTTTTTAGGATGATATAAACAGGGTTTCTCTATGTATTTCCAGGATAACATACCCAATCCGGTGCTAAGGATAGTGGTAAGAGCCAATGTCAATATAAAGCTATATTGATCAAGTCCGTAATGAATGAATATCTGGATGATCGGGAAATGAATCAAGAAGATACCATACGAGAAATTTCCCATCCGATTGAATACATGTAACCACTTGAATCCATAAGCTACCGTGATAATGATAGAGGCTAGAGCTATAGGCTCGAAAATACTCAGCAACAGATACTCTCTACCCAATAAAAGAAATAGGCTGACAGGGAACAAATATCTCATATATTTTCGAAAAATAGGGAAATAGGCAAGTATGATAATACCAGAACAAAAGTACATCATTTGTCCGGGGAATTGTCTTTTCATGAATTCATAAATAGGGTTGTGTGTCATATCATCTAAATAATTACACGTTGTCGAGTAGATGAAAGATAAGATATAAATAAGAAGTAGGCATACTAATTTGTTATATCTTTTCAGTAACCAATAGATAATGGGTATGGTGATATATAGCATGAATTCAACCTTGATAGTCCATAAAGACCCATTCATCGCTTGTAAAGGATTGGTATCGAATACGCCGGGTAAATCCGGCGATAAAAAGTTAAATGTAAGTAAATTACAGATAAGATAGGTGTATAAGCTAGAAGAGGTGAGGTATTCCCTGCAGGATAAGGAAGTAAGGAATAATCCGATTAAGGCACATAATAAAATAGTCAAGCTGTAGGCGGGCATAATACGTTGAATACGTTTACGGAAAAAAATCCGGGTATTAGGCGTACGTAAGAAGCTAAACATAACAAGAAATCCACTAATAATAAAGAAACCTTTCACTCGAAATCCTCCGTTAACAAACCAAAAAGGATCTGTCTCTGTCAGTGTGCTGAAATGGTTGAACATGACAGAATACGCAAGAAAGAAGCGAATAAAATCAAAATTATTCGCTTCTTTTACTTGATTTATTAATCTGGAGTTGAGTAAAACTTTCTCTGATTGATTCATTGTTCTATTTGACTACAATGATTTTTGTTACAACGCTCTCTGAGGCTTCCTCTGTGGAAGCTAGTACAAGATATACGCCTGTCGCTACACGTGATCCGTTTGCGTTTCGGCAATTCCAGATAGCTTGCCCCCCCAAGGATTTAGTTTGATAAATAATATTTCCGTTTAAATCCGTGATTTTTACATTCGAATTATCCATTAATCCTACAATCGTTACTTTATCCATATGTTCGGGACGTACCGGATTAGGATATGCATAGATCTCCGAGTAATCAGATTTACCCTCCGAAGCTTCTCCTTGATAGGAATTTAGTCCTTTATCGGTACCGATAAAAACCTCACCGGTCTTATCGTTTATCTCTATATCGTATATGTTATCGGAAAGGAGCGGGCTATTGGTCGTATTAAATTGATAAACGATTGTCTCATTATCATTATCTAGAACATAGACGCCATTTCCTTTGGTTCCAATCCATTTTCGATTACCTGCGTCTACTTTTAGGGTCGTGACAACAACGTTATCTAAGAAATAAGCGAGATTACCAGTTTCCTCATTGGTATATTTTACCCTTGTACAACGTGTAGCGGCTTTATCCTCAGCGGAAGAGATCCTAGGTTTAGTGAAATATACGGCCCCCCGATTCGTACCAACCCAGATATATCCATCCTTATCCTCGGCTACGCATGTATAATTACTAGGAGTCAATTCTTTTCCGTCGGTATCAATAAGTGTAGTAAACTCATACGAGGAAACTTCGTCTAAAGACTCGCTATTCGGTATCATTACAAGTTTAGGGGTGTTACGAGGCACATAAATCCATTTGTCGTTCGTGGAGGTTATAAGTATATCGTTTATTGTATAGACTCCTCTAAGTTGTTCGATATCCAAACGATGCCATGCTCCTGCTTTGTCAAGAACAAGTACCGCATGGTTAACCTCTGAGCTTGTCATCCATAAATTTCCATTTTTATCAAAGGCCAGTCCATCTATATAACAATAACCGGACCCATAGCCTCCCGCGGTTTCTTTAAAGGCATTCTTTTCATTGTATGACTGGACGGGAGTTCCATTCTTATATTGGATAACGCCATCACCCATGGAAGAGGCGTATACGATCTCGTCATTAGAATCGTCGGTCGTTACGGCTATACTTGTATAGTCTCGTGGATTTCTTGGTAAATTGAGTTTCTTTTGGGCTTCTTTAGGATCGATAAAAGACCATTTATCATAATCGTATGTAAGAATATAACCTCCTTTGTCGAAGCGCTTACCATTTAGGAGGTCTTTACCTCCTATGATCATATATACTTTATCATTTTTACAAACAATATCGAATGCGCTATTGCTGTAAGGTCCGTCTAAAATGATAGGTTCATTAAGAGCCTCAAAACTATTTGAGCCTTTCCGTTGGATGGAACGTAGCCCTTTGCTTCCTTCCGCTATCCAATATTTGTCTGTTTGATAGGTACTGATGTCATTGATACTTAAGTTTATTTGGTCAAACTTTTGTGTATCGGATACGATGAAAACCCTTGAGTTATCTATACATGCTAATTTTTCGCCTATTACTTTCATGTATTTTAGGGTTGAGCTATTTATTATTCGGGAAAGCTCTCCATTGTTTTCATAGAAGATACCTTGCTGACTGACCAAGTAGAACAAGGTATTCTTGAATGAAGCGATAGCTGAGATCGTATGACTATCGGAAAGGTTTGATAATCCATAGGGCTTCCAGTTTGCCTTATCCAGTAGGTTCTCTTTTAATGAGGCGTATATAATCCCCGAAGATACTTCTGCTTTATTGGTTGTAGAGGCATATATATTGCCATTCTGTATGGCACACGATGTTATATTTAAGGAAAGCTTGTAGGTATCCTTTATTTCCTTTTTGGCCATATTGACCACGACGATACCAAATGCTGTCGATAAATAGGCATATTCATCATGTACCAATACTGAATTGATTTGTTTGTCTCTTATGGACGTACTGGTCGACAGATAAGGTAGATTTGTCGCCACTCCTCCCTCAAGTATATCTATATTTGAATTATCATAGATAATAAGGAGTGATTTTGTTTGTTTATTATAGCGGATCAAAGAAATCGTATTATCATTTAATCCGTTTCCTTTATAATATTGCTTAATACTATTATCATCTTTTCCATACGTATAAAGAGATCCTTCCGCTACCACAAATACTTGGTCGTTCGATTCCTCTACGCTGTTTGTGTTATTGTAAGAAAGATACGTTTTCCATCCGGTTGTATTAAAATTAGCGGCTAATACAGTGAATGAAAAAAATGAAAATAGAATGATAGTAAGTATATGTCTCATATTAACAATTGTAATCAGATAAAAATGATGTTAACTTCATGACGGCTTTCGCACGATGGCTGATCTGGTTTTTTGTATCGTTACCCATCTCGGCGAAAGTTTGTGTATAGGTATCAGGCATGAATATAGGATCGTATCCAAATCCGCTATCTCCGCGTTTTTCGGTAGTGATAGAGCCATTCACGATACCGTCGAAGGTATATTCTTTTCCGTCAAGGACTAGAGCTATGACCGTGCGGAAACGTGCTTTTCTGTTTTCTTTATGATTCATTTCGGACAACAGCTTGTTCATATTAGCTTCCGAGTCGTGCTCTGTTCCTGCGTAACGAGCCGAATAGACTCCCGGAGCATTATTCAATACCTCGACTTCTAATCCCGTGTCGTCAGCGAAACAATCATATCCGAATTTCTCCTTGATATAGCGGGCTTTTAGCAAAGCATTTCCCTCTAAGGTATCTGCCGTCTCGGGGATATCGTCATGGCAATCGATATCGGATAAACTTATGATTTCCGCGTATCCGGCGGTTATCTTGCGGACCTCGTCCAGTTTGTGTTGATTATTTGTCGCGAATACAAGTTTCATATTTCGTAATCTATTAAATAAGAAAGCATTTCTATACGGTAGATATATAACGTATGGAAATGCTTTAAATTGTTTGTATATTCTTTTTTAAGTCTTTATCTGATCGAACCCCTCACCATATACCCCTCGGACAATGCTTTGGGAGATGAACGCTTGGTGGTCTATCCGTTTCACGATCCGGAAGATGGAGACGGATTCGGATTTCTTGGCGAGTAGTACGACTACCTTGACGGGTTTGCGGGAATAACCGCCCTCGCCGTCCAGTATCGTACAGCCACGGCCTAAGTCATGGATGATGCGATCCGCTATCTCGTCGTACTTCTGGGAGAAGATGAGGAATTGTACGGATTGGCGGTTACCGTTCAATACCATGTCGAGAACGTAATTGCTTATGACCATCTCCACGAAACCGAAAACGATCTTGTCCACGTTATGGAACAGGAAGAAAGAGGAACTGATGATGAAGAAATCGCAAAACAGAAGGATACGTCCGATCGATATATTCTTATATTTATTGATTACCGCACCGATAATATCCGTACCTCCGGTACTACCGTTCGCCGAGAATACCAATCCTAGTCCGGCACCACACATAAACGCTCCGATTATGATAGCCATAAACGGCTGGTCGTGCAGTATAGGTTGTCCTTTCAGCAGCCACTCGAAGAGAGAGAGAGAAGCCGAGAGTGAGAAAACTCCGAAAATAGTTTTTATCAAGAATTTTAGACCAAGGATCTTTAAGGCTACCACCAACAAGGCTACGTTGATGACAAAATAAGATACGGATACCGGGATCAATCCATTGGAGGCAAAGAAGATCAACGCACAGATACCACTTACCCCACCTGTCACGATCTCGTTGGAAAGGATAAAGGCGTTGAATCCGAATCCGTATAATAAAGTTCCGAACAGGATCATTAGATAATCCTGTACGGAAAAATAGATTTTTGTGAGTTTTAAGTTCATCCCACTACGATATTAACGATTTTGCCGGGAACGACAATAACTTTCTTAACGGCCTTGCCTTCCATCCACTTCGCTGAGTTCTCATGATTCAAAGCCGCTTTCTCGGCGTCCTCCTTAGAAATATCCGCCGGTAGCTCTAGGTTGTAGCGAGCTTTACCATTGAATGAGATCGCGTAAACAACGGATTTCTCCTTGAGATATTCTTCGTTGTGTTTCGGCCACCGGGCATCGCAGATGGTCGTATCATGTCCTAATTGATGCCATAGCTCTTCCGCTATATGAGGAGCGAACGGAGCCAATAAAGTGATCAGCGGCTCCAAGATGGCGCGCTTGCTGCATTTTAAGCTCGTTAACTCGTTCACGCAAATCATGAAGGCGCTAATGGACGTGTTGTATGAGAAATGCTCGATGTCGAACGTTACTTTCTTGATCAGCTTATGCAAGGATTTCAATTCGTCGGCCGTAGGCTCGGCATCGGTAACTTGCAGGGTATCCGTATTGCCGAAGAACAAGCCCCAAAGCTTCTTTAAGAAACGGTGTACGCCATCGATACCGTTCGTATCCCAAGGCTTGGATTGCTCCAACGGGCCTAGGAACATCTCGTACAAACGTAGGGTATCGGCACCATATTTCTCAACGATCATATCCGGGTTCACTACGTTGAACATGGATTTGGACATCTTCTCGACCGCCCATCCGCAGATATATTTACCATCTTCCAATACGAACTCCGCGTCGTTGTATTCCGGACGCCAGTTCTTGAAAGCCTCTATATCCAACAGATCGTTAGATACGATATTTACGTCTACATGGATAGGGGTGACCTCGTATTGGTCTTTCAAGTTCAAGGAAACGAATTTATTGGTTCCGTTGATGCGGTACACGAAGTTCGAGCGTCCTTGGATCATACCTTGGTTGATCAATTTCTTGAACGGCTCTTCCTCGCAAACGATACCCAAGTCGAACAAGAACTTATTCCAGAAACGGCTGTAAATCAAGTGGCCGGTAGCGTGTTCCGTACCACCGATATATAAATCCACGTTTCTCCAATATTCATCCACGTCTTTAGCTACCAAGGCTTTATCATTACGCGGGTCCATATAGCGCAAATAATAAGCGGAAGAACCGGCGAAGCCCGGCATCGTACAAAGCTCCAGCGGGAAGATCGTCTGGTTATCGATCTTTGATACCTCGGTGACTTTTTGGTTTACCGTGTCCCAAGCCCATTTAACGGCGTGTCCTAATGGAGGCTCGCCCGTCTCGGTAGGCAAGAATTTATCTACTTCCGGCAGTAACAGGGGCAGACATTCTTCCGGCAACATCTGAGGCATGCCATCGGCGTCGTAATATACCGGGAACGGTTCGCCCCAATAACGCTGGCGGCTGAAAATAGCGTCGCGCAAGCGGTAGTTTATCTTCACACGTCCCAGATCGTGATCTTTTACGTATTTCTTGGTAGCGGCTATAGCTTCCTTGATCGTCAGTCCGTTCAAGGAAAGATCGCAATAAGGAGTAACGCCGGCTCTCGGAGAATTGCATACGATACCTTCCTTGGCATCGAAACTTTCCTCGCTTACGTCGCAACCTTCCACCAAGGGGCGAATTTCCAGTCCGAAATGCTTCGCGAAAGCGTAGTCGCGGCTATCGTGCGCCGGAACCGCCATGATCGCTCCCGTACCGTAGCCGGCCAATACATAGTCGCTGATCCAGATGGGAACCGCCTCGCCCGTAAACGGGTTAATAGCGTAGGAACCACTGAATACACCGGTTACCTGACGGTCGGCGATGCGCTCGCGCTCGGTACGTTTCTTGGTGCGATCTAGGTAAGCGTCTACTTCCGCTTTTTGGTCTGCCGTAGTTAATTGTTGAACCAATTCGCTTTCCGGCGCTAATACCATAAAGGTAACACCAAACATCGTATCGGCACGGGTCGTAAAGATCGTGAATTCCCTGTCGCTGTCTTTTACCTTGAAGCGAACCTCGGCACCTTCGCTGCGTCCGATCCAGTTCTTTTGGGTCTCTTTCAAGGAATCCGTCCAGTCGATCGTATCCAACCCGTCCAACAGGCGTTGCGCGTAAGCGGATACACGTAAGCACCATTGGCGCATGATCTTTTGTTCTACCGGATAGCCTCCACGCTCGGAAACACCGTTCACGACCTCATCATTCGCTAATACGGTACCCAAGGCGGCACACCAGTTTACCATGGTCTCGCCACGATAAGCGATCCGGTAGTTGAGTAATATCTCTTGTTTTTCTTTATCGCTCTTGGCTTTCCATTCCTCGGCGGTGAAACTAAGTTCCTCTCCGCAAGCTACGTTCAGACCTTCCGTACCACTTGTCTCGAAGGCTTGTATCAACTCGCTGATCGGGCGGGCTTGCTTCTCGTCGTTGCAGTAGTAGCTGTTGAACATCCGGATGAAGGCCCATTGCGTCCATTTGTAATATTCGGGATCACAGGTACGGATCTCACGGCTCCAATCGTAGCAGAAACCGATCTTTTCCAATTGCTCCCGATAACGGGCTATATTATTCTTTGTCGTGATCTCCGGATGTTGTCCGGTTTGGATGGCGTATTGCTCGGCGGGTAGTCCGTAAGCGTCGTAACCCATCGGGTGCAATACGTTGAAACCTTGCAAACGTTTGAAACGCGAATAAATATCAGAAGCTATATAACCGAGCGGGTGGCCAACGTGCAATCCCGCACCGGAAGGATAGGGGAACATGTCCAATACATAGTATTTAGGCTTATTCGTGTCTTTTTCGACTTTATAAACCTTTTCGGCAATCCAGTAGTCGTGCCACTTCTTCTCAATCTCTCTGAAATTGTACTCCATGATCGTTTATCGTTTTTGTATCGTTTTCTATTTAAGGCCACAAAGTTAGTGAATTTATTTATTTTATATGAGTTATTTACATGAACTGTTTATTTCACGTAACCAATCCGGGGGCGAGATTGATTCTCGGTTCTTTTCGCTTGTAACTCAGCGAGTGACAGATTGATTAGCTCAAGTTGCGTACGGGTATCTTCGTTGATGTCGTTGTAATCGGCAAATGCTTCTTCGATATACGCTTTGAGTTCCTTTACTTCTTGTTGGAGTTCAAACAAAGGGGAGGAAGAACTTATTATTTGTCGTATGCCGACGAAAGCACGCATGATAGAGATATTGACTTTAATGGCTGTATCGGATCTGAGTACAGAAGAAAGCATTGCTATACCTTGCTCCGTGAAAGCGAATGGAGCATATTGGTTACCTCCTTTCTTTGAGATGCCAATTTGGCATACCATATTGTTTTTCAAGTTGTTAAATTCTTGAATTGTTAATGTGAACATAAAATCATCAGGAAAGCGTTCTATGTTTCGTCTGACCGCACGTTTCAGTTGGGCGGTTTCTGTTCCATACATTTCCGCCAGATCAAAATCCAGCATGACTTTTTGCCCTCTGATCTCGTGAATCTTGTTTTGTATCGTTTGTAATTCCATAGTAAAGATTTTAGTTTAATATTATGTTCGCAAAGGTTTGTAAAATAATTGAGATAAGCAATAAGCTAGTTGGATATTAATGATTGGTTGCATTTGTAAGTTGTACAATGAGTTATTGCTGATCCGGCTTATTGTCTATTTTTTATGTGTTCTTATTTTCCTTATAAGATTTCCGGGAAAAACACGTACGTGATTTATGAAAAACACGTACGACTTTTCGGAAAAACATGTACGTGTTTTCCGGAAAACATGATGATGTTTTTATATCACTGATATTCATGTATATATAACTTGATACCTTTGCATGGACTTATTGTGTGTTTTTTCTTCTTGTATTTGTTATTTTGTTGTTCTATCGTTTGTTTATGAATTAAAAATATTTAATTTTGCTTATCTATAATAAAGGATGAAGTCATTTATATATATACTATTAACTTCCTTGACTTTCCTTGTGGTAGGATGCCAAAATGAATCTGAGGAAATCCGTTTGATCAATCAGGCGGAACGCCTGTTTGATGCCTATCCGGATAGCGTAATCACTACATTGGATTCCATTCCGCTCCCGGAAGAGATGAGTCCCCGTCTGATAGCCCGTTGGTGTATGTTGTACGCACGTGCCGCCGATAAAATAGAGGACGAAATGCCTTATACGAACCAGCTTGAGATCGCCTTGAAATACTATCAAAAGAAAAAGATGCGGGAAGAGGAGGCTGAGATCGGCCTTTATCTGGGGCGTTCGTATGTGGAGGATAAGGAGTACGAGAAGGCAATGAGGGCTTACTCCGATGCGCTGGAGGTAGCGTTGGCGATTAAGAACTATAATCGTGCCGGGTATATTTGTTGTTATATGGGGGATTTGTATGAACTGGATGATCGTTATGTGTTAGCTGCAAAAAAATATAAGGAGAGCGGACGGTATTTTCGATTGGCCGGTAATATGAAAAGCTATGTGCGTTCGTTTGTGAATGAGGGAAGGAGTTATATGGATGTTGATTCTAATTATTTAGCTTTAACTATATTGAAGCGAGCAGAAGTGATAATAGATTCCTTGAGAGTAGATGAGGTTAGAAATTATGTATACAATGGTCTAGGTAATATATTTAATGTTTTGGAAAAATATGATTTAGCTGAAAAATATTTATTGAAGAGCATAAAAGAGGATTCGAGTGATACTGCTTCGGATTATTTGACCTTATCAGATCTTGAGCAAAAGCGTGGAAATTTAGAACAAGCGGAAAATTATCTTCAAAAGGCTAATAGTGTATCCATAGATAATGATTTTGTACCGGCTACTATTGCTTATCATTATTATAAAATAAATAAAGAAAGAGATGATTATAAAAGAGCTTTGTCTTTTTATGAAGAATATGTAGCAGCAGAGGATTCCCTTATGAATATAAGTAAATCTGTCGATATATATGATACAGAACAAAAATATGAACATTTGAAATTGCATAATGAAAATATAAGATTACTATTAAAGGGGCAAAGGAATTATACTTTTATATTGATATTGTTATTTTTATGTGCTTTACTCATTATTGTCTATTTAGCTACGATAAGAAGAAAGAATCGTTCACTTTTAAAACAACAAGAAAAAATTAATACTTTGAATCAAAGCATATATCAATTATATGCAAAACTTCGGAGAAAGAGTGATGAACTAATCCAATTGCAAAATACTCAGTATTCTTCGGTGAAAATGCAAGTGGAATATGAAAATGTAAAGAAAGAGGTAGATAGCTTGAGATCTCGATTATTCGAATTAAGAGAATCTAAAATTCTCAATAGTAATTTAGCTAAAAAAATAAAGAAAATATCTCAAACTGTGCAGCCTAATCATTCTGAAGCACCCGTTTCCGAAAAAATGTGGATTGATATTGAAGTTTTGATGATGGAAGTTTACCCTAGTGTTATAAAGGTACTGAAGGATGCAGGCTTGTCACCATCGGAGATGCATCTTTGTTTCCTTACATTATTTAAACTTGATTCAACAGCTATATCTATCCTTTTAAATATTATTCCTACTTCCGTCGATCGTACACGTTTGCGAGTACGAAAGAAATTAAATTGGGAAGGTAAACAAGGATTGTATGAATCTCTTGTTAATATTTAGTATGTAATAAACCTTCATTTAAGGGGCTCTACGATTGTTTGTCTATGTATTTGTTTTTATAGTATTTGATTGTCAAGTGTTTACGTTTTTTTCTTTGTCTATGTGGATTACATAATTTAACCCCTTTAGATCATATATAATCTCTAGATTTGCAACCGAAACATAACAAAAAAAGAGAGATTATGAAAAATGTAAAATGGCTACTAACAGTGTTGTTTATTTTTTCAATTTGTATTCCATCTTTTGCAGGTCATGTGCCTTTACATGGTCATCTTA
>UMKF01044758.1_pt1 | contig 11340 bp, 8 predicted proteins | sample 1966251 | NCBI WGS metagenome assembly UMKF01 (sample SAMEA4836171, study PRJEB28245) | human gut metagenome | biome: gut microbiome; material: fecal sample | place: Denmark | collected 2008
AAAAAGGCTTCAGTAATTTAATCGGTTTATTTGTCTGTCTTGAGCTTAAAAGTTGTTCACTATTTAAGAATCACTATATTAAAAGGCATATTCTTAAAGAAGAAAATTATGAATACATATATACCTTGTGAAGGTAGTTTATCTGATAAGATGAATAAAGAGAGAAAAGGTAGGATTGTTGAAGAACCAAGCGTAGAGTATGCTAATAATTCTGATAGTATAAGATGTTTATTAGATACTCTACGTGGTGATCTGAATTAAGTTATTCTGCCGGAATTAATATTTTTTCGCTAAAGTAGCTGGCATCTTGTTCTGTAACCTTCATTCTGTCTTTATGGATGAGTTCAATGACAGCAAAGTCCTCCTCATACCATTTTCCATCCCATGTATATTGGAAGATTCCCTTTGATATATCTTTCCATCTCCATTTTGCAATATCGGAAGATCCACCGTGGTAGTATACTACATAGGTACCCGCTTTGGAAATCAATACATGGGTAGCATCTCCTTCCTTTATGACTTCTTGTGGATTATAGGTTTCATCACGAATAATTTGTTCATTCTCATATTCAATTTCGTGATTAGAAATAATTTTCCATTTTCGAAATAGATTGTCTGTAAACTGACCTGAAGCTACTTCCTCTCCTTTTTCTACTTTGAACAAAACAGCGGTGCTGTTTGTAGGAGTAAGTTTAAAAGAAGAAATGGTGTTACCGTTGTAAACGATTACAAGAGTTCCATAACCTTGAAGCATCAAAGTGTTATTTTTTGCTATGGTATAAGTTCCGGTAAAAACCAGTGTTTTATCCGAACGTGTACTTTTCAAGGCTTTACTGTGCAAAGTTTTGGCAAGATAAGCCGGAGTGTTAGCTCTGTTTTCTTCATTGTTGTTTTGTTGCCAACCGATTTTGGCAATAACATAATTGCCATCTGCAGTGAGTTCGATAAAATCGTATTCACCGGAGTCTTTTACATTGTATTTTCCACTGATGGCTTCCATGGTTGCGTTTGTCGTTTGTCCCTTGCCATCGTCATCATCATCGTCATCAGAACAACCGACTAGAGCAGTGCCTGCACATACAATTAATAACATAAGGTAGAATACCTTGTCATAAAATAGCTTTTTCATAAATTGAGAAGTTTGTTTTGTCTGCGAATTCCTTGCGCAAAACGTGATTTAAATTGTAATTTATTAAAGATAACCTTGAAAATGAGGAACTGTTTGTGTACTATGTCAGTACAATAAACCATCTTTTTGGATATCTTAATGACAGTTCGATTTAATAATTTGTATTCTTCAAACGGTTTCCGGCAATTTGCCGGTCATTTAGGAAGGAAACAGAGTTTATTGTTTTGAAATTTGTGATAAAAGTTATTCTGCTGTCGGAATAAGCAGATAGAAGTAATGACCTTTGTACATACAGAGAATCGGATTTGCGGAATGTTTTCATACTTTTTTATTATAAGAAAAGGCGGGAACCATTCAATGCTTATTTCAGCTTCAGGTTACCGCCAAGTTGCCTTACATATAAACAAGCATGAACAGTTCACGCCTAGAAGGCGTGAACTCTTAGTTTGCTTGTTCTCATATGTGTGAATATTGGCGGTATTCGAAGCTGGAGAACAAAAGCTAAAAGCTCAAGTATCTTTTATAAGTATGAAACGGAACGCTCTCCCTTTCGTTGTTAACAAATTAATGGGAAGAAACAACCTTTTTGAGAGCCTTGGCTCTCCGTGTTAAGGCTTTTCTTCCTTTTTATTTTGTAATATTATAATGAACAGATTTCATATCTGTCGGCCACAAAGCTAGGGACTTCTCGCTTAATTTCAAAATTTTGGAATAGAATATTTTATTTAAATTTTATCTACTAAGCTTCCGCAAGAGATGTGGAAAGTTTCGAGTTTTGTGATTTTATACAAAATTAACTAATGGGGGGGGGTAAATCATTCGCTTATATTATCTTTGTGGGGTAATGTAAAAAACTTTTGTTATGTCTTTTGATACAGTAGGGGAGATAGTTTGTCTTGTTGCAGCATTTATTCTTATAGCTTTTATATTAGTGATGTCTGAGAAATGACATATTTTGATAGAACGGTATAGCATAAAAAACGCCGTGTTCCCGAGAATTCTCCCGTTTGAACACGACGTTCTGAAAATATTCTTTTGTTATTTTATTTTTCAGCGTGCGGATAATCAATGGTATAATGCAGTCCGCGGCTTTCCTTACGTTCCATAGCCTGGCGCGTAATTAAATAACCTACGTTAATCATATTGCGCAGTTCGCAGATGGCTTTGGATGCTTTACTGCGTTTGAAGAGACTTTCTGTTTCCTCGTACAGTATATCCAGACGCACCCATGCACGTTTCAGACGAAGATCGCTGCGTACGATGCCTACATACGAGCCCATAATCTGGTTCACCTCTTTCATGCTTTGGGTAATTAATACCATTTCTTCGTTGGAAGTGGTACCCTCATCGTTCCATTCCGGAATTTCTTCATTGAATTCGTAACGGTCGATAACACTTAAAGAGTGCTTGGCTGCTGCATCGGCGTATACCACTGCTTCGATAAGTGAGTTGGAAGCCAGACGGTTGCCTCCGTGCAGACCCGTGCATGAGCATTCGCCAACCGCGTAGAGGCGGTTGATGGACGATTCGGCATTCAAATCTACTTTGATGCCTCCGCACAGATAGTGGGCGGCAGGAGCTACCGGAATATAGTCTTTCGTAATGTCAATTCCCAGACTTAAACACTTTTCGTAGATATTGGGGAAATGTTTCTTGGTTTCTTCAGGATTTTTATGGGTTACATCGAGGTATACATGGTCGTCACCCCGAGCTTTCATTTCACTGTCAATGGCACGTGCTACTATATCGCGTGGCGCCAGAGAAAGACGCGGGTCATATTTTTGCATAAATTCTTTGCCGTCCATGGTGCGGAGTACGCCTCCGTAACCTCGCATAGCTTCGGTGATGAGGAAACAGGGACGGTCGCCCGGATGATAAAGGGCTGTGGGGTGGAACTGAATGAATTCCATATCTTTAACCAAACCTTTGGCGCGGTAGACCATGGCAATACCATCGCCTGTGGCAACCAGCGGATTGGTTGTATTGCGGTAAACGGCGCCCACTCCTCCGGTAGCCATTAAAGTTACTTTCGAGAGGAAAGTATCCACTTCGCCGGTATCTTCATTCAGGATGTAAGCTCCATAGCATTTAATGCCCGGCGTGTGGCGGGTGACAATGATTCCCAGATGATGTTGGGTAATGATTTCAACGGCAAAGTGATGATTGAAAATAGTGATGTTAGGATGTCCTTTTACGGCTTCTATCAGGCTTTCCTGTATTTCAGCGCCTGTATTGTCTTTGTGGTGCAGGATTCTGAATTCGGAGTGCCCGCCTTCCCGATGCAGGTCAAATTCCCCTTTTTCGTTCTTGTCGAAGCTTACTCCCCAATTAATGAGTTCCCGGATTTGTCCCGGAGCTTCCCTTACCACTTTTTCTACGGCGGCGCGGTCGCTTATCCAGTCTCCGGCAATCATCGTGTCCTCAATGTGTTTGTCGAAATTGTCCACTTGCAGGTTCGTAACGGATGCTACACCACCTTGCGCAAAATAGGTATTGGCTTCTTCGAGTTCCGTTTTGCAGATAAGTGCAACGGTACCTTTCTTGGCGACTTTCAGAGCGAAGCTCATTCCGGCAATACCTGAGCCGATTACTAAAAAGTCATATTTCTTAATCATGTGAATGGTTTTATCTGCTTGCAAAACTACTAAATAACTCAATTTAGTGATACTTTTTAAGTCATTTAATTCGTAAAATTCGTAACTTGCGGGCAAATTGAAGATGATGGACAGGATATTTCACGCACGAGTACCTTTTTACATGTTTATTTTTATCGCTTTGGTGGGTGCCATGGCGTTACTTTTTCTCTGGAAGATGATGCCTTTATGCGGCCTGGCTATGTTGCTGCTGTTAATTGTGGCCATAGAGCGGGTAATACACACTACCTATACGATTACGACCGAGGGGTTGCTCATTGTTTCTTATGGGCGTTTTCAACGGAAAAAGGAGATTTCCCTTCAGGAGATTAGCAGAGTAGAGAAGCTGCGTAGTTTCCGAATCGGGCGTATGTGTCTGGTGGAATATTTGCTGGTTTTTTATGGCAATGAGAAGCATGTGACGGTGATACCTGTCAAAGAGGATGAATTTTTGGAAACGCTTCAAAAAAGGAGATGAAAATGAAACGTATTCTTTTAGGTTGTGTCGGATTCCTTTACCTGGTCGTTTTGCAGGCCCAACCGCTGGCTACTCGTTTGGAACGTTTGTTGAATGACCCTGTGCTGCGTACTTCGGAAGTGGGGATTACGGTATATGACCTCACTGTGCAGCAACCGGTTTTTACTTATCAGGATAAGAAATTATACCGACCGGCTTCTATTGAAAAATTGTTGACAGGTATCACGGCGTTGTCGGAACTCGGTCCTAACTATGCGTTTACCACCTCTGTATATTACAAAGGTGTAGTAGCGGATTCCATATTGCATGGCGATTTGTATGTGGTGGGTGGATTTGATTCCGAGTTTGGCGAGCAGGAGATGGATGAGTTGGTTGGTCGGGTAGCGGCATTGGGCATCCATCGTATTGAAGGTAAAGTGATCGGTGATGTCTCTTTGGCCGATTCGCTTTATTATGGTGACGGATGGTCGTGGAATGATGCGGTATATGAGTTTCAGCCTTGTTTGTCTCCGTTGATGTATTGTAAAGGGGTCGTCAGTGTGACGGCTCGTCCTGCCCTGCAAGATACCATAGCCGAAGTTTATGTATCGCCCGTATCTTCTTACTATACAGTGGAGAACAAGACCCGTTGCCGTCGTCCGGAAGCTGGCAAATTTCGTGTTACCCGCAACTGGATGGAACAAGGAAACCGACTGATCGTTGCAGGCAATGTGTCGGCACGGACAACGAAACTGCTTAGCCTGCACAATTCGCAGAATTTTTTTATGCACACTTTTACCGAACGTTTACGGCGACAAGGCATTGAAACCGGAGATTATTGTTTTGGAGAACTCTCTCTGCGTGCCGACAGTTTGTGCGTACCGGATAAAGTTCCCCCGTCCGTCTCTCCGGTCCATTCGGATGCTGACAGCTTATATGTACGGAGTAAATCGTCTTCGTCTGCCGACAGTGCAGTGTGGGTGGCTTCTGTATCCCATTCATTGGCTGAAGTATTGACCCGTGCCATGAAAAAAAGCGATAATCTTTCTGCAGAAGCCATGCTCCGCCATTTGGCGCTGACGGGTGATAAGAAGAAACATGTGTCTGCTTCCGACGGGGTAGAGATTATTGGTCACTTGATACGGCGAATGGGTTATGAGCCAAAGAACTATTGTATTGTGGATGGCAGCGGAGTGTCGCTTTATAACTATATTTCTCCCGATTTGCTTCTTGCTTTTTTGAAGTATGCTTACGCCCGCCCGGAAGTGTATACTGTGTTAAAAGAGTCCCTTCCCATAGCCGGTGTAGACGGCACGTTGCAGTATCGGATGCGTGGAAAAAGCGCGTATAAGAAAGTGCGTGCCAAAACGGGAACGGTAACAGGCATCAGTTCGTTGGCCGGATTTGCCCGTACGCCGGACAACCATGTGCTGGCATTTGTCATTATCAATCAAAATGTGTTGAAAGCGCGTGAAGCCCGGGCTTTTCAAGATAAAGTTTGTGTGGAGCTTTGCAGATAAATCTTTGACTGTCTAATCTTTGTTTGGATGAATTCTATACCTCTCCGATAATGTCTGCAAATATAAATGTGTATATTGCGGATAATTTACGAGTGGAATAAAACAATGGCAAAATTTTAGATGCTTGTCAATAGAACCTAGAAATGGCGCATATTCTATAAACATAAGTTCCCAAAATGCATCATTACTGAATGTATATATTTCAGAGTCGAATTCTAAATCATATTTCGAACTTCATTATATTTCGTTTTGTTTGTAATAATATTAATATCAGAATTTAAAGAATCTTTTGCATAAAGGAGAGCTTCGTAAATTTCATCGTAACAAACGTTACAACTTTTTCTCGGAATAAATAATATTTGTTTGTTTCGTAAATCTTGAATGCAGATAGAGTCTTTTTTTCCGTGTTTGTATCGATATAGGATAAGATTCGGATTTAATGAGAAATTATCAGAATTGGTCATAGCTTTTAAATTTCTATATAGCATTTTCTGCAGGGTATGATAATTAGCTGAATTTATATATATATCCTCTTTTAATGCTTGACATTCTTTATTTTTATTGTTTAATAAAAACGTTGATATGAGCAATAAAAGTGTGCATAATAGGGCTATATATTTGATACTTTTTTCTTGAATCTGCATTTTACTAATATAGGATTATGTTCTTCACTTATGTTTTTCTCTCTTACATATTGGCTATAACTCTTATTCTTCTTAGTTGTTTCTATAAACTGACTAGCAGATATAAGAAAATATAAGCATTCTTCGTTTATGGCAAATAGGGTGTTTGGATTCTCTATGGGGAAATCGGATAATTTATGGATATCATCTTCTAAAATGTTACCCGTATAGTTCGTTTGTTGTTCTATATCATAAAGATTCCAAAAGTATTCCTTATCTAAAAGGAAAGACAGTAAAAGATATTCGTTATTTGCCGAGAAATTATTGATAAAATAGACATATTCTCGCTTGTTAGCTTGCTTTGAGAAGTCCATAATGTCGGAGAATTTACGATTGTAGAATTCATCAGGAATACGGTGGCGACCCAAGTTAAAGGTATAAGCGATACGTGGTTTTTCTTTTAATGAGTAAATCGTATCCGAAGGGCATGCGAAGAAAAGGATACCATCTTTTTGATTGGTAAAATTATTTCCTTCCATTACAAAAAAGAATTCAGATAAATGAGGATTGATGGGAAAATATTGGTTGATGACGCGTTCATTATCAGCATCATAATGGATCACTTTGGAGTTTGTTTTATCGGAAATTAGATTGTTGTTGTAGAACCAGTAATTTGATTTTTTTTGTTTGGTGAACGAAAAGGACATAAATGGTAGTGATAATGAGCCTTTAAACTTTCCGCTCATATCATATTTTTGTATTTTTTTCCCATTCATGTCTAACAGTTCTATACAGCTCTCTTCTTTGTCGATATAAACATCGTAGACCGATTGATATTCTTCTGGCGCGCTTCCCAATTTAGAAAGTTTCAGCTCTGATTTTCCATTTTGTGTGTTAAATATAAGAAGGGATTTATCACATAAGATGCAGACTTTGTCGTCAAATATTCGTAATCTTTCTACTGTACCTACTAAACAGGTGTCTGTAGTTTCTAATGGAATATATTCTACCTGTTCAAAGATGTCGGAAAAATGTATTTGGGCGTTTTTTTTAATTTCTATGGCGATGTCTGCTTTGCTTAAGTTCTCTGTTTTTTGATGGGCATTACAAGCGAAAAGTGGAAAAACAAAGCATATTAATTTAAATAAGGCTGATTTCATATAAGGATTGAAAGTTTTAATTTAAGAGCATTTGTATTGAATGCAAATACTCTTACATTTAATAGTTGTTTTATAATAGATGAAAGATTAACATGCAAAACTACAACCTTTTCCTGCACAACTGGCACATTTGAAAATACCAGATGAAGTGTAGTAAAGGATGACCGTAATTGTCTCCTGATTCGTCTGTAGAAATAGCTTCAATATCATTTAATAATATTTTAGCTGTTTCTTTTTTATAGGAGATACGCAAATAATGATGTTATAAGCTTACTTAAGCGATTGATAACATTGTGATTTTAAAGATTGTTGTTTTCATTTTAGTTATTAATTAGGGCTTTTTGTTAGTTTGATATATTTTTAAATTAACTAGTGAGACCATAAATGCTGAAATCGTTTTCGAAGATATAGAAAATAGTTAATAGACGAAAAGTTTTTTGGAAATATTGCAACTGCTTCCTTACTATTCTTCTAATTCTTATAATAAAGTTTTGTTCTATTCGAGTTAGGCAATGAGTATAAAAGCTAAGGTAAACGACATGCGCTATCTATGGAAGTCTGTTTTAGAAGAAACCATTCCACGAGAAAATTTTGTATTTTCCATTAATAAAGAAACTGCATTGGAAAGTAGTAGTGTTCACTATAAATCATAACTTGACTTATATTTTGACAAATATGGTTCCGTATGAACAAATATTAAGTAAATTGCTCTGAATCTCAAGATTCGAGATAATTCGAACAATGTGAAATAATCTTATACTAATTATAAACGAGTTATATTTGTTATAATCCCCCTATTTTAATCGACAATTTTTTAGTGTAGATTAATGATTGAATATGGGTAGAGTTGTTCATATTTTTAACTTCCGATATCATCACCTTTTCGGTGAGAAACCCCTCTGAAACCCTTTGCTGGAGGGCGTTTCAGATTTGTGCACAAACGCAAGTGCCGAATGTGCACAAATCCCAACCTCGTTTGTGCACAATGGAGACCCTTGTTTGTGCACAAATGACCTTTGCGTTTGTGCACAAAAAAAGCATGTAAAAAATAATGGAAAAAATGAAGCGTTAGGTATATCCTTTATTTTATGGAACATTTAATTGTGCGGAACGGTAAATCGATCATGCCTTCCGGAGCTGCGCTACGTAGATTACGTGTCTTTTTAGGACCGGGAATCAGTGGGCTATACATCAGGACGTGACGGATACGTGTACGTTGGTCTGCTGTAAACTGATTACTATAGCTTACAAAATAATCCATAATGTTGGTGGAGATAAAATTTTCTCCGGTTTCTTCATTGGTTCTCTGGACAAATAGATCAAACCGGTTCACTCCCGAAAGGAGCTGTGCGGCGTACCAATTTTCATATTTGTTGCGGTTATAAGAGGGGGTATCTTTACAATAATCCGTATCCGCACAACTGTCAGTATAACCATTTTCATCTTCTGCGAAAACATGATGCAATCCGAGGTAATGCCCCAGCTCGTGTGCCAGATTCTTTGTAGCGTCGGCCGAGTCATAGTATCGGTCTGTGGACATACGGTTGATATACGTACTGTTTATAGATACACTGTAAGGATTCCGCAGATTTTGTTTCTCCAGATACGTTATATCTATTGGCTGAAGTCCTTCCAAAAAACTACCTTTTGCAGAAAAAGGAAGATAAGTGATACCTAAAATCAGATCTTCAACGAAAGGATAAACCATTACATTGATATATCGATTGGGGTCCCAAAGAAGTAACGATGCATATTTTCCTGTTTCTTCAGTCATGAACTCTTCGCAACTGATAGGATAGCTTTCATTCCAATGAATATATTCCACACCCGGAGCCGGTAGTGCTTTACCGGTTTCATTCGTGGCGGCAAGGGTAAAGGTCAGGTTCATGTCTACGCTTTTAAGCTTATCCTGGTACAATCTGTTCACACCTTGCAATATTTCGGCAAGGCGGCTTTGCGGCACATATTGTGTGGGGTCGGAGGCATTTTCGTAGAGCACATGGAAGATAACCGGCAGTTCGTAATGATATTCTCCATCGGTAGTGGTTGCTGCGTTTTGTGTCAGTTGGATGGATTTGTGGATTCCGTTGGCACTTACCGTTACATAGGTGCTTCTTGTTCTCTCATTCAGATTAGCCTCTATATATAAGATAAGTTTTCCATTACCCGATCCCGATTCTTGCGATAGCGTACACCATTTGGCGTTATTCGGCAAATTAACCGTCCAATTGTAGCTGCTTTGTATGTTTACTTCCAATGTTTCGCCGTTGCTGCTGATTTGGTTGAATACGGAAGTGGATAATTCTAAAGCGGGAATCGGGTCATTGTCCGAGTCTCCTCCGCAACTAAAGCATACGGAGCTCAGCAGGAAAAGGAGGATGAGGCGTGCGATTTTCATAAGTATTGTTTTGATTTTGAATATGCGCTTCAAAGGTAGCGTTTTTTTCGTGCGAACATACTTTTGCGGTTGTTTTTTCTAAAATAGAAAAACGGATTATCCGTTCCGAAAGGGTAACCGGATAATCCGTTTGAAAGAGAGAGAGTATTTATCATTCGAGAGGTTCAGCCATCATGCCCAGCATTTTGATTGTTTTTACATCGGATGGGCGAGTCATGTTTGCTTCAATAATTTTGCCTTCCTTATCTATTAAAATAAAATGAGGAATACCTTTTACATGGTAGTCGGTACAGAACTGGGATTCCGGTCCGGCATAGAGCTGGATGCCGCCCAATTTGTCGTCTTTTACTTGTTTCTCCCATCTGTCTTTATCCTTATCGATAGACATACTTACAAAACACAGGTTAGAGCCGACAAACATTTCTTCGAGCGCTTTCAAGTGGGGAAGTTCTTCCTGGCAAGGTGCACACCACGTAGCCCAGATATCGATATATACAATTTTCCCTTTGAAATCGGCCAACGTATATTCTTTGCCGTCGATGCTGGTCATTTTAAAATCGGGTGACGGGCAACCTTTCGCCAATGTAGCGCCGTTTGAATATGCAGCGTGGAAAGTGTCAAGAATTTCTTTATCCGTAACGTTTTCTTCTAATAGCGTTTTAATTTTTTCGGCATTGTTTACACCCTTGTCGGTAACGTACGAAATGGCGTATACTCCGAGCAAATATTCTTTGATTTTCGGCGCTTTGATATGGTTGATCACATACTCCATATTATTTTCGGCTCTTTCGCTGGCAGATATTTGCGAATAGTCTTTGCCTTGGTTGGCTAATACGGAGATAGCGCCGCTCATGTAGTTGGTATATTCGCTGAGTTGGGTCAGCCATTCATCTTCGCTTATGAGTGATTCCAGCTTTTCATAGGTAGCGTCGCTGCATGCTTTGTTAGTGGCGTATTGCCATAACATGCCGTAAATCCAATATTCCACACGTTTCTTCTCTTTTTCAACAAAAGCTTTGTCGAAACCTTTGCTTTCGAGAATCTTGAAGTCGTTTGTCTGATACTCCTCTAATTGTCCGAGCAGTTCTTCTTCAGGACGTCCGAAGTCACCCATAACCGGACCTTTCATCTCTTTGCTGTTGATGAAATTGTTCTTATCGGCGTTTTCTCCTTCAAACGCGATAGTCAGTTCGGAAGGTGTCATGTCCCACGTAACGCTGAAATCTTTGCCCGGTTCCATGTATACGGGACTTTGTTTCCATTTATATTGTAACATTCCGTATTGCGCTTCTGTCACAGGCAGTGTTACCGATGTTTTGCCTTCCGCATCCAGCGCAAGAACGGTGTCCGCATTTGCAAGATAAACGGATACCGAATCCAACGTTTTATCTTTTACGGTGATATGGATGGTTGCTTCTTT
>UMKF01028288.1_pt1 | contig 11239 bp, 11 predicted proteins | sample 1966251 | NCBI WGS metagenome assembly UMKF01 (sample SAMEA4836171, study PRJEB28245) | human gut metagenome | biome: gut microbiome; material: fecal sample | place: Denmark | collected 2008
TGAATTAGTTGGCTAATTTTATTCTATTTACTGAATATCCCTCATTAGTCTTTGGAGAACAAATTACAGCAAACATCATTGTCGGCATACTGATATCAATGGCAGCAGTGACATTTATGATAGCCAAGACAAAAAGATAAAAAGGATTCTGAATTATTGCTGTCCGATAAAAATTTTGCAAACGAAAAAAATAGGGCTGACTTCATTTGCGATGTCAGCCCATTTTCGTTAGATTTCTGTCGTCAAACAAAATCAATCCAACTATGGGCAAAAGTATACATTTTAGCGGACAGCAATAATAATAAATGATAAGTTCTGATTCAAAACAGAAATGCGGCTAAGGCTATCGCCAAATAACTTTGTTTTTCAAAACATATTGTATTGCATCGAAAAAAGGCTGATGCAAAGATAATACAAAAAAGCGGAACACCCAGAATGCCACGGAGGATGATTGGAAATTAAAGGTTTATAAGGTTTTGCCGGTAATGACATTGTTCGTACGTCGTTCTATGGAAATGTACGCAAGTTGCAGCCACACACATCCGTAAGCCATGAGACGTGCCACCTTTTACGTACAAGAATAGAATATAAATGACGGCAGGACGCACATGCGACATGTAGGACAGAATGTATTCACGACAAGTTTTACTTGAAAACAAAAAAAGTATCTCTTGCGAAGAGATACCACTACACAAATATACATGAAAATTAATTAACTATACAGTAATTACGCGACAAATCATTCTTAGTATTAATAATTTTAACAAATAACATATATATAGCTCATAAATTATGATGTGTGTAATGTGCAATATCTCTTCGCAAGAGATATTGCACATTACACACACATGCCGTGACGCAATACAGGACATCATGATTGTACGTGTAATCTATGTCAGACATACCGTCCGAGAAACAACGGACAGACAATTTGAGCCCCAAGGAAACATTTCAGTAACTGTTTGAATATGAATAGATTACGCATTCAAACAGGAATAGGACATATATATTTATTATTAAAAAACTTATGCAAAAGCACTGGTATGTTATGCGCGATTTGAAACGTTCGAACTCCAAGCTCCCCGCCTACAAGCAATTGGCGAACCTGAAGTTTGAAGTCTTCACACCAATGCACTGGAAACTCATTGTCGCCGGAAACAAGAAGATACCTATGGAAGTACCTTTTATACAAGATTTGCTTTTCGTACACGATACACGTGAAAAACTTGACATAATCACAGAAAAAATACCCACCTTACAATACCGATACCAGAAAGGAAGACCATATCGCGAACCTATGACAGTGCGCGACACCGAAATGAACCGCTTCATCCATGCCGTAAACAGTGCCGGCAATCCCCGATACTATCTTCCCGAAGAACTGACTGCGGACATGTGCGGACGCAGGATACGCATCGTAGGAGGCAATCTGAACGGCTACGAAGGAAGACTGCAGACAGTCAGAGGCTCGCGCGTGAAACGTATCATTATAGAACTACCGACATGGCTGGCGGCTTCCATTGAAGTCAATCCCGAATACATACAATTACTGTAGAAGCGATGACATCCGACCCTGCCAAGGCATACCGCATACCGGAACAAGCGTACGAAAAAGACAAGGAAAAGGAACTGTTCGAACAATTACACAGAACGATTGTGGAACAACAGCTTTTCCTAGACCCATTGTTTGCCAGAAAGACATATATCAGATTGGGACCGATGAACAAAAACAAAGCAGCCAGGCTTATCAGGAAATTCACAGGGACCAACCTGAACGGCTATATCAACGGACTCCGGCTCGAGCACGTCGCCAAACTGCTGGCCGAATATCCTGATGTTCCGATGAAAGCCGTGGCGGCCGACTCTGGCTTCAACAGCATATGCACATTCTTCAGGGCATTCCGGGCAAGATATGGAATGACCCCGTCACAATACAGAAAGAAACTATGAGAATATGCATCGCAGATTTTTATGTCGACATAGAGTGTAATGACGATGGCGCAGACACTCTGCCTAACCTGAAGCCGTTCATTGCATCAAGAAATGAGACTGACAAGCACGCTCCCATATGCCGCATACATACCGGACAACATGTTGACGCAAACGAAACTGCTCCGACACTTTGCTATGATTCTGACGGCAGAACAGTGCGTCTCTGGCTTATGCCGGACCGATGCATAATCTCCTTGTATTTCCACGACAGCAGAAACGTCTACAGCCTGGAAGCCGACCGGCACTGGAATTCTGTGCTGACGGACTGGAAGCCCGACGAGGCAGATGCATCAGCGGCCTTGAATGATTTAATCATGGTTTCCTTTGTCTACAGCTCCGCATTCCACAACTGTACAGCCATACATGCATCATGCGTAGCAATAGGCGACTGCGGATGCGCTTTCATTGGCCCGTCGGGCATCGGGAAGAGCACCCATTCGAAGCTGTGGCTCCAGAACATACCCGGAACACGACTGATCAACGACGATCAGCCCATCGTGAGGCTGCATGCTGACGGACAAATATACATATACGGCTCCCCGTGGAGCGGCAAGACACGGTGTTACCGCAATGAAGGGGTAAAGCTGAAAAGTATCTTTTTCATGGAACAAGCTTCAGAGAACGAGGCATTGCGCCTGAGCGGCATAGAAACATTCAGGAGACTCATGCCGGCCACCTCACTGATAGGCAGAGACACTGTCAGCTTTGAACACATCAGCCGGACACAGGCAAGCATTGCCGGTATGATACCGGCCTATCTGCTCAAAAACCGTCCCGACAAGAAAGCCGCTGAACTCAGCAACCGGCTCTTTGTCATATCACAAACAACAAGCACAGAACAACAATGACCATTGCCGTAGATTTTGATGGGACCATTGTGGAGCACCGCTATCCAGACATCGGACCAGAAATTCCGTTTGCCGTCGAAACTCTGAGACTTCTCAGCGATGAAGGGCACAAACTGATTTTATGGACCGTAAGGGAAGGCGACCTGCTCGATGAAGCCGTAGACTTCTGCCATAAACGCGGGCTGCACTTCTATGCTGTCAACAAGAATTACCCGGAGGAAAAGCAGGAGCACAAAGGATATTCGCGAAAGCTGAAAGCAGACCTGTTCATCGATGACCGCAACTTGGGAGGCCTGCCTGACTGGGGAAACATATACAGCCTGATTCACGGCGGACAATTGCCGGCACCATACGCATGGAACGGCGGAACGACTGCCGGAAATGCAGGTTGCGGAAACAACAGATTCAAAGCATTTATGAAGAAATTATTTCAGACTAAAACAAAAAAGATATGACTTATACGAAAAATTTTCTTACTGCTTTCATTTCCATTATATTGCTTGCCGGATGCACATCCTACAAGAAATCCATCTATCTCCGCAATGACAATGTGCTCGAAAATGCGGAACAGAAAAACATGCAGTACGAATACCGCGTCATGCCGAAAGATGAACTTACCATCACCATCAGCACATCCGACCCGGCTTCGTCAGTGCCATTCTACCGCAAGATCGGGCAGGGCAAAGACCAGGCACAGTCGACACAGGGCATGAACAACGCCAAACTGCTGGACTATCTGGTTGACAACGAGGGCTACATCGACTATCCTGTTTTAGGTAAGCTCCGCGTGGCCGGACTCACCACACGCGAATGCGAAGCTCTTATACGCAAGGAACTGCAGCAATATCTGAATGAGGAGCCAAACGTGACGGTGCGCACATCGAACTACAAGATAAGCATACTGGGCGAAGTCAAGAATCCGGGCACATACGCAGTCTCTGACGAACGCATCACCATATTCCAGGCTCTGGCTCAGGCCGGCGACATGACCCTGTTCGCAGTGCGCGACGATGTGCAGCTGCTGCGTGAAGACTCGTTGGGGAGGCACCAGATTATTCATTTAGACCTGACACAGGCAGACATAGCCTTGTCGCCGCATTATTATCTTCAGCAGAACGACGTGGTCTACGTGAAACCGACAAAAGACAGGGTACGCTCAAACACCTTCAGCAACAACAGTTCAACATGGATAAGCCTTCTGAGTCTGGCCGCAACCGTTGCATCACTGTTCATAGTAGCCTTCAAATAGAAAATCCATCAAAACAATCAATACAAAAAATCTATTTTCATCAACCATGCTCGATTCCAATTACAAAAATATTTTCAATGACAAAAGCAAGCCTGTTGACTATAAAGCCGTCATCTTCGAATATCTGCTTTACTGGCCGATTATTGCAGTCTGTCTCGTATTGGCTTTGGCAGGTACATATGTATATCTGCGCTACCAGCCTCCTGTATACAGAATAGGTTCCACCATTCTGATAAAGCAGGGCGACAAGACAAAACCGTCGGCCATCGGACAGCTCGCCACAATGCAGGATTTGGGAACTTTCTCTATGGCAAACAATTTCGACAACGAGGTCGAGATTCTGAAGTCGTATACACTCATCAGGAAAGTCGTCGACAAGCTCGGTCTGTATATCGAATACTCGGCCGAACGCAAAAACGGCTATGACATTTCGCTTTACAAGAACGTGCCAGTACATGTCTGGATGTCGGCCGAAGAAGCCGACAAACTGCCTTCAGCCATGCAGATACAGATCAGTGGTACCGCAGGCGGTCCTTTCGATGCCACCGTCAGCTACAAGATAGACGACAATAAACAAACTCTCAGCAAATCATACGAGAAGCTGCCGGCTGTATTCATCACTCCTGTCGGTACAATAAGCATGACGGCAGACAGTGCTGCGGCCGCCGGTTCTGCATACTCGCTCAAGGCCACCGTCACTGCGCCATCCGCGGCTGCAGCACGCTACAAGGCCAGTCTCAGCGCTGCTCCCACCAGCGAATATACATCTATAGTAGGACTAACTATTGACGACACGAACATTTCACGTGGCGAAGATTTCCTGAATACGCTCGTAACCATCTACAACGATGAAGCCAACGACGACAAGAATCAGGTTGCCCTTCATACTGCTCAATTCATTGACGAGCGCATAGCCGTCATCAATGATGAACTGGGAGTCACCGAAACCGAACTGGCTGACTATAAGCAGCGTGCCGGCATCACAGACCTGCACACAGATGCCCAACAGGCCCTGCAAGGCAACTCGGAGTATGAACAGAAGAGAGCCGAAAACGCCAACCAGCTGCGCCTGGTAAGCGAACTGCGCCGCTATCTTGAAGACCCGTCCAACAGAGATGAAGTGATACCTGCAAACGTAGGCCTGACCGACAACAATCTCACCAACATCGTCAACCAGTACAACGAGATGATGGTTGAGCGAAAGCGTCTGCTGCGTACATCCAAACCTACCAGTCCGGCAGTCATAAGTCTCGATGAAGCCATCTCGGCAACCCGCACCACGGTTCTTGCAACTGTAGCCAATGTGGAACGCACACTCCAGATTACACGCAACAACCTCGACATGGAAGCCGGCAAATACCGCACACGCATAAGCAATGCACCACGGCAGGAACAGGAACTGCGCAGCATCAGCCGCCAGCAGGAAATCAAGGCAGACCTCTACCTCATGCTCCTCCAAAAGCGAGAAGAGAATGCCATTACGCTTGCATCAAAGGCCAACAACGGGCGTATGGTCGAGATGCCTCGTGTTGCCGGACAAGTGGCACCGAACAGCAGCAACATCTACATGATTGCCTTTGTGCTCGGCCTGTGCATCCCTGTAGGAGGCATATGGCTCAAACGAGCCATGCAGTTCCGCATAGAATGCCGCGGCGATGTCGAGCGCATCACCGGCATCACGATTGCAGGCGACATACCTCAGGTGAAAGAAACAGGTAGGAATCCGATAGTCATCAGCGAGAACCGCAATGAAATCATGGAAGAAGTGTTCCGCAGTCTCCGCACCAATATCCAATATATGCTTCAGGAAGGCCAGAAAGTCATTTTGTTCACATCCACCGGCCCTAGTGAAGGCAAATCTTTCACATCCGCCAATCTGGCCTGCAGCTTTGCCTTTATGGACAAGAAGACCATCATTGTAGGCCTCGACATACGCAAGCCGGCACTAGCACATATATTTTCGCTGGACAAGAAACAACCCGGAATCACACAGTATCTTGCGGCCCCATCGGAATACGGCCTCATGTCGCTCTGCATCCCAAGCGACATATCGCCCAATCTGTATGTGCTGCCGAGCGGAGCACTGCCGCCGAATCCGACCGAGTTGATAGCACGCAAGTCGCTGGACGAAGCTATCAGCATATTGCGCCAGAACTTCGACTACATAATTCTCGATACTGCACCTATCGGCATGGTTACCGACACTCAGCTTGTAGCCCGTACGGCAGACCTATGTGTATACGTCTGCCGCGCCGGCTATACGCGCAAGAGCGAGTTTGCGCTGATCAACGATATCAAGGACGACAAGAACATATCAAATATATGCGTGCTCATCAACGGAATCGACATGGACAAACGCAAGAACGGATATTACTACGGATACGGAAAGTATGGAAAATACGGGAAATACGGTTATGGCCGGAAATACAAATATGGATATGGGAAATGAGCGAGAGATACCGGACAACAGCAACTTGATATTGCCATGCAGATATTGTTTCATTTGCATGAACAGACATTTTGGCGCCTTTGAATCTTTACTGATCAAAAATACCAATGCCGACATCTTCTGAAAAGAACAGGCGAATAGCCAAGAATACGCTGGTGCTTTACTTACGTATGCTCTTCATGATGGCTGTCAACCTATACACATCGCGTGTAGTGCTGAATGCCCTTGGAGTGGAAGACTTCGGAATCTACAATGCAGTTGGTGGATTTGTGGCAATGTTTTCCATGCTGTCTGGCTCATTATCAGCTGCAATAACCAGATTCATAAGCTATGAATTGGGTACGAGCACTCAGGAAAATCTGAAAAAGATATTCTCTTCTTCTGTGACTATACAGATTGGTCTGACGGTGCTTATTATCCTGCTTGCCGAAGCGGTAGGCGTATGGTTCCTAAATGTGAAGATGAACATTCCTGATGCAAGAATGACTGCAGCCAACTGGGTGTTTCAGTTTTCCGTCCTGACGTTTGCCATAAATTTGCTCAGTGTGCCTTATAACGCAAGCATCATTGCCCATGAACGAATGTCTGCATTTGCCTATATCAGCATCTCAGAAGCCATAGGCAAGCTGGCAATTGCTTTCCTGATTGTGATTGCGCCCATGGATAGGCTGATATTCTATGCCATCCTGATGTGTGCGGTTGCATTAATAATCCGCTTTACATACGGGGTTTATTGCAAAAGACACTTTGAAGAATGTACGTATCATTTCATTTTGGACAAGGATTTATTGAAACGGATGTTCGGCTTTGCCGGATGGAACTTTATCGGGGCAACTTCGGCTGTGCTGCGCGATCAAGGAGGCAATATGGTAATCAACCTTTTCTGCGGCCCCGCCGCAAATGCGGCACGCGGGATAACATCTCAGGTGAACCATGCTATATGCGGTTTTGCGAACAATTTCATGACAGCTTTGAACCCGCAAATAACCAAATCATACGCGTCCGGTGACAGGGATTATATGATGACACTGATATTTCAAGGTGCTCGGATTTCGTTCTATATGCTATTGCTGCTTTCACTTCCTGTGTTGACAAACACGCACTATATATTAGGACTTTGGTTGAAAATCGTACCAGACCATACAGTACTCTTTGTTCAGTTGGTATTGGTGTTTGCCATGAGTGAATCCATATCCAATCCATTGATAACGGCTATGCTTGCCACAGGAAAAATACGGAATTACCAGCTTGTAGTTGGCGGGTTGCAAATGATGAATCTGCCCGCATCTTACCTGCTTCTCCGTATGGGAATGTTCCCTGAAGTGGTAATTGTGGTGGCAATAGTTATTTCGCAATGTTGTCTTGCAGCACGTATTGTTATGCTGCGTGGCATGATAGGCTTGTCCGTATTGAAATATATAAAGAAAGTGTATATAAATGTTTTGGTTGTTGCAGCCATAGCCTCGGCTCTTCCTTTTTTGCTGTCCGTAAAGCTGGAAGAGTCTTTCCTGAATTTTATCCTGATATGTTTTACTGCTCTTATTTGTACAGGGATGACCGTTTATTACGTAGGTTGCAACAAGACCGAACGACAATTCATATTGAACAAACTAAATACAATCAAAAACAAACTGAATAGAAGATGATTCAGGTAACAGACAAATCTCATTGCTGCGGATGTACTGCTTGTGCCTGCATATGTACGCATGATGCCATCACGATGCAGCCCGATGCATTGGGCTTTCTTTATCCTGTTGTCGATAAGGACAAATGTGTGGAATGCGGGCTGTGTGAGAAGGTTTGTGCTTTCAATGACCATTATGACACAAGCCTCAACCTGCCTCAGCCCGATGCCTACGCGGCACGGCATAAAGACATGCAGGAAGTGGAAACCAGCCGGAGCGGTGCAGCATTCATCGCCATATCCGATTATGTATTAGAGAATGGCGGCGTCGTTTACGGTGCAGGTTATACAGACCATTTCCGAGTGGCGCATAAACGGGCAGCAACCAAAGAGGAGCGTGATGGGTTTAAAGGCAGCAAGTATGTACAAAGCGACTTGGACCATGTATTCAGACAAATAAAGAAAGATTTGAAAGACGGACTGACAGTGCTGTTTTCCGGCACGCCTTGCCAAACGGCAGGCTTGAATTCCTACATTGGGAATAAACTACGTGAAAATCTCATTCTTGCAGATATTGTGTGCCATGGGGTTCCAGGTCCGTACTTATGGAGAGATTGCATAGCTTACCTTGAAAAGAAACAGGGAGATAGAATCTGTCGGGTTGATTTCCGAGACAAACAAAAGTATGGATGGGCGACGCATCATGAAACATTCAAGTTTGTTAATGGGGAAGAAATGAACTTTGCACGCCTGTTCTACCAGCACATCATGTTTCGCCATTCGTGTGGAATATGCCACTATGCCAATACGAAACGTCCGAGCGACATCACCCTTGCTGACTTTTGGGGATGGGAAAAGACGGATCCAGACATCAACAAAGATGATAAAGGCGTGTCGCTGATATTGGTAAACACTGAAAAAGGACGTAAAATTTTTGATTCTGTAAAAGACAGTATGACAGTCGTCCCTGCAAAGCTGGAAGATTGCCTGCAACCTAACTTGCAGCATCCGTCTATTATTCATCCTAAGCGAATGTCTTTTGAACGAGATTATCAATGTAGGGGATTCGAATATGTAATGGGGAAATATATAAAAGAAAATTATACAATTAATATACAAAAGATTGTGGAAAAATTAAAAAGGAGTATTAAATGCGTAATTGGAAATAAATGAAAATAGGCATACTTACATTTCATTGTGCCCATAATTATGGTGCTGTTTTGCAAGCTTATGCGCTGCAAACATATTTGCAACAATTAGGCCATGATGTATATATTATAAATTATAGGCCTCAATATTTACTCAATGCAAAGAAGTTTTGTGGTCATTTTCGCAGATTAAAAATGACTGTAAAGAGATTGTTAAGTTTTAGTTCTTATTCTCAGCAAAAAAATAAATTCGCAAGCTTTTGCAAAGAATATCTAAATGTGGCCGAATTTGATTTCAATGTTAAATCAAATTCTTATGATTTGTTTATAGTCGGGAGTGATCAAATTTGGAATCCATCAATTACCGGTGGAGAATTTGATAAAATCTATTTCGGCGATTTTAAGGCCGGAATTGATACAAAAATAATAGCCTACGCCGCAAGCATTGGAGGATATTGTATAAAACCTGAGGATAAAGCATTCTTAAGAAAAAAATTGAATACGTTTCATGGAATATCCGTCCGCGAAAATAAGCTGCAGATTCAACTGCAGTCTATATTGCATAAAAATATTGACTGCGTCCTGGATCCAAGCCTGTTGATAGATTCTTCTGTTTTTGAATCCTTGGTTTCCAAGCCATTAATGAATCAACAATATATCTGCATTTATGAAGTTGCACCAGATAGCAGAACCGTTCAAATTGCTAAAAATTTAGCAGAACAAAGGGGATATATTCAGATAATCCGGATTGGGAATTATTTAAGAGACTATCGCGGATTGATTAATATAAAGAACGCTGGTCCCATTGATTTTTTGAATTACATCAGATATGCTGAATGTGTAATAACAACATCTTTTCACGGTACCGCATTTTCCATTGTTTTTAAAAAAACTTTTCTTACAGTAAATGCGGGTAAAAGTTCAGATTCGCGCATAAAAGATATGTTGTGTGATTTGGACCTACTGAATTGTTATGTGGACAATCCAGACTCTGTGAGTATTCCCCAACCAGATTATAAAAAAGTTGATGAATTATTAGATAAGCGCAAAAAAGAATCTCAATTTTTTTTAAGTAAAAATTTGCAGTAATTGAATGATAAGAGACTATTCACGTAAGTGAAAACATAAAATATGGCAACAGTTTCAATAATAGTACCGGTCTATAACACCGAACAATTCTTACGCAAATGTATCGACAGTATTTTGAGCCAAACATACACTGATTGGGAACTTATATTGGTTAACGACGGCAGCAAAGACAATTCGGGTAAGATATGTGATGAGTATAAAAAAACAGACAAGAGAATAAAGGTTGTTCATAAACCGAATGGAGGAGTCTCTTCCGCAAGAAATCTCGGTTTAAGCATGGCGCATGGCGAATATGTCTGTTTTATAGACGCAGACGATTGGGTTGAACCAGCATACTTGGAAGATTTTCAATTGGATAAGATAAAAGCAGATTTTTACGTTTCGGGGGCTTCGTATGATGTTTATGATAAAGTATACTCACAATTGATTTATACGGAAACATTTTGCAGGAATGCAGAAACCATTAAAGAACAATTCATCAGACAGCATTTGGACGATAACGGTTACCCATGGGGAAAGGTATATAAGCTGAACTTGATTCGCGAGAATGAACTGAACTTTAATGCTTCTCTATCTATGAATGAGGACCATATCTTTGTATTCCAATATTATTATCTGATTGATACCTTATTTATTGCTTCCAGTTGTAAGTATCATTATACAGTTTTTGACAATGCAGGAAGAAAACTGTCAAGCAAATCAGTTCCTTTTGCTAAAATTAAATCGACTTCTTTGATTTTTGATAAAACATTAGAATCACTTAATGAAAAATGGGCATTCGCTTCCGCAGATTTTATAAACCTTAATTCCGCAACACTATTACAAATATAACTTTTTAAG
>UMKF01033971.1_pt1 | contig 10981 bp, 8 predicted proteins | sample 1966251 | NCBI WGS metagenome assembly UMKF01 (sample SAMEA4836171, study PRJEB28245) | human gut metagenome | biome: gut microbiome; material: fecal sample | place: Denmark | collected 2008
AATACAAGAAGCATTATTTTTCCTGCGCAGGATGTGATCACTGTAGAGATAGGAAAAGGAAGACACTGTGACTGTGAAAAGGGAATCGCATCTTTTGACGGAGATACATTTATCCCCATGGTCACCGGTGACTGCATTCAGATCCGGCGGGCAGATGTAAAGACAAAGATTCTGAAGCTGAACCATTTAAGTTTTGTTGAGGTATTGCGCCGGAAGATGAGAGACAGCTGATCAGCAGGAGGAAATAAGGTGAAAGTTGCGAGACATGAGAAAATTATTGAACTGATTCATCAGTATGATATTGATACACAGGAAGAGCTGGCCTCCAGACTTAATGAGGCAGGATTTAAGGTGACACAGGCGACTGTATCCAGAGATATTCGTGCTCTCAAGCTGACAAAAGTGGCAGGAAAGGACGGAAAGTCCCGTTATGCAATTATTAATAATGAATCAGGAAGTCTTGGAGAAAAATATACAAGAGTACTGGAAGATACCCTGCTTTCTATTGATGTGGGACAGAATATCATTGTGATCAAAACCGTTTCCGGAATGGCCATGGGCGTGGCAGCAGCCCTGGATGCGTTGAAATGGCCGGAAATACTGGGATGTATTGCAGGTGATGACACTATTATGTGTGCTGCAAAGACTGCAGACATGGCACTGGGAGCAGCAGAGAAACTGAGAAGTTTTGTCAGATTGAATAAGTGATCCCACGAGTAACTGCTCAATACCTTTGCAGTTACGATTCTGAACTTTTAACATTACAAATGACTTGATTATGGAGGCAATAAATGTTAGCTCATCTGCATGTGAAAAATCTTGCACTGATAGAAGAAATAGAAGTGGAATTTGGTCCCGGACTGAATATCCTGACCGGTGAGACCGGAGCAGGTAAATCTATCCTTCTGGGGTCTATGCAGCTGATCCTGGGTGCAAAAACTTCTAAAAACATGATAAGGGAAAATGCATCCTATGCACTTGTGGAGCTGCTTTTTCAGGTAGAAAACGAGAAAGCGCTGGAGACACTGAAAGCACTGGATATCTGTCCGGAAGATGGACAGGTACTTCTGTCCAGAAAAATCATGGATGGAAGAAGCATCAACAAGATTAATGGAGAGACAAGTACTGTAGGTCAGATGAAGGCCGCTGCTGCATGCCTTTTGGATATCCATGGACAGCACGAGCATCAGTCACTTCTGTATCAGGATAAGCAGCTTGCAATCCTGGATGCATATGGAAAAGAAAAAATCCTTCCTGCAAAGGAGAAAGTATCTCTGGCATACAAAGAATACAGCAAATGCAAAACAGAACTTGGTTCCATGAATATGAATGAGGAGCAGAGGAATCGTGAGCTGGCTTTTCTGGAGTTTGAGATCAAAGAAATCGAGAAAGCAAATCTGCAGCCGGGAGAGGATGAGGAACTGGAAGCCCGGTACAGAAAAATGAGCAATGCAAAACTCATCGTTGACTCCCTGCAGCTTGTACATAATCTCACAGGCTATGAAAGCAAGGAAGGCGCCGGAGAGACTGTCGGAGAGGCATTAAAGGAATTCTCTCATGTAACACAGTATGATCCGGAGCTTACACCTCTTGCAGAGACACTTACTTCTGTAGACGGTCTTCTGAATGATTTTAACAGAGAATTATCCGCTTATCTGGACGAGCTGACCTTTGATGAAGGAGAGTTTTATGAGACAGAGAGAAGACTGGATCTGATCAATGGACTGAAGGCAAAATATGGACGTACCATTGAGGAAATTTTCACATATCGCAAACTTCAGGAAGAAAAACTGGAAAAATTACATAAATATGAAGAAAATTTACAGGAATTAAAGGAGCATCTCAGAGAACTGGAAAATATTCTTGAGAAAAAGTCGGATGAATTAGCAAAAATCCGTAAAGAATACAGTAAACAGCTTGAGCAGAAGATTATTCAGGGATTGAAGGATTTAAACTTCCTGGATGTGAATTTTGCCATTGATTTCCGGAAAAAGAAAAACTACACAGATAATGGAACCGATGATATCCAGTATCTCATTTCTACAAATCCCGGAGAAACTCTGAAGCCACTGGGACAGATCGTATCCGGCGGTGAGTTGTCTCGAATCATGCTTGCATTAAAGGCAATCCTTGCAGACAGAGATGAGATTGAGACATTGATCTTCGATGAGATCGATACTGGTATCAGTGGAAGAACTGCACAGAAAGTCTCTGAAAAGATGGCAGTGATCGGACAGCATCATCAGGTACTCTGCATCACGCATCTGCCGCAGATTGCAGCTATGGCAGACAGTCATTTTGAAATTGAAAAACATCTGCAGGGAACTGAGACTATTACCCAGATCCATGTGCTTAAAGAACATGATTCCATCCGCGAACTGGCAAGACTGTTAGGTGGTGCAGAAATTACACCTGCAGTTCTTGAGAATGCGAAAGAGATGAAAGAATTGGCACAGAAACAAAAAAATACAAGATTTAAATAAAATAATTGACCACATACTAAGAGAGGATAATCTTTGTGACGGATTGTTCTCTCTTATTTTTGTACCTTTCGGGTTTACTGTAATGGGAAGTGTTTTATGGCAATTTCACAGTTACAGAATTTCATAAATACAGAATGAAAGGATGTGCATAACAATGAACAAAAGAAAATACAGACTTTTTGTCATCTGTTGTCTTGTGCTGGATCTGTTGGTGATGCTGATATCAGGTTACAGATATCTGGACAGAAAGATACCTGACGAAATTCAGATTTCCAGAGGCAAAAAAACAGAAGATGTCACAGAAGTTCTGTCAACACCGTTTGTTACATTTGAAGAAGCAGTTACTGTTTCGCAGGATGGAGGCTATATTCTGCCCTGTAAACTTTTGGGTTATATTCCATTTAAAGAAATAAAAGTAACACCTGCAGATGATCAGGAAATTTATGTCAGCGGAAGCACCATAGGAATTTATATGCAAACAGAAGGTGTTCTGGTGATTGACACCGGTGAAATTCAGAATCGGAATGGTGAGACAGAGGAGCCTGCGAGAAATATTATCAGACAGGGAGATTACATTATCTCATTTAACGGAGAAAAAATCTCTACAAAAAGAGAACTGATAGATGACATCTCAGAACTTGATGGCAGCGAAGTTACACTGGGGATAAGCCGTAAAGGAGAGAGTATTCCTGTATCTGTAACTCCTGTAAAAGACAAAAAAGGAGACTATAAACTTGGAATCTGGGTAAGAGATGATACGCAGGGGATAGGAACGCTTACCTACGTAGATCAGAATGGTAATTATGGTGCCCTTGGCCATGGAATCAGTGATATAGACACTGCCCAGCTTCTGAATATCCGAAACGGAGCTTTGTATAAAGCCCGGATTCTTGCGATTAACAAAGGAAGTAAAGGCAATCCCGGCGAACTTGCAGGATACATCTGCTATGATGACAGAAATATTCTTGGAACTATCGAAGCAAACAGCAGAAACGGAATTTATGGTCAGTTCACAGGGATTGCAGATGATGCGATCACTTTAAAGAAAATGCCGGCTGCGTATAAGCAGGAAGTGAAGATTGGAACAGCCACAATTCTCTGCAGTACAGATGGCGAGGTAAAAGAATATGATGCAGAGATTAGAAAAATAGATTTGAATCATGAAGATACCAACAAAAGTTTTGTGATAAAGGTGACAGATAAAGAACTTCTGGAAGCTACAGGAGGGATTGTACAGGGGCTCAGCGGAAGCCCGGTTATCCAGAATGGAAAAATCATTGGTGCGGTAACTCATGTATTTGTTCAGGATGCTTCCAGCGGATATGGAATCTTTATTGAAAATATGCTGAAAAATACAGAAAGACTCTTTTAATGGATGATCAGGATTATGAAACAAAAATCTGATTATTGTCGAAATATATCAGATGCCTGTGAAAAATGAAAATAAAGAAAAAAGAATCACCAAAGCTGTCGACATAAAATAGGACAAATTTCTCTCTGTGTCTTGATTTTTCCGTAAGCATTCCTCTATAATATGTGATGAACCGAAAAAGAAAAGAGATTTATTGAAAAATGGGGGAGGAGTGAAATTTATGGAAAAATTAAATGTGGCAATTGCAGATGATAATGAGAAAATGGTGGAAGTACTTGGTCAGATAATAGAAGAAGACAAAGATCTGGAACTTGTGGGAAAAGCGCATAACGGAGAAGAAATCTGTAATATTATACGTGAAAAGGAACCGGACGTTGTGGTTCTGGATATTATTATGCCGAAAATGGACGGACTGGCAGTAATGGAGAAATTTGCCAATGACAAAAGTCTCAAAAAGATCCCATCATTTATCGTAGTTTCGGCAGTCGGTCAGGAACGTATTACAGAAAATGCATTTAACTTAGGGGCAGATTATTATATCCTGAAGCCTTTCGATAATCAGATGCTGCTTAATCGTATCAAACATGTGCGCAGAGCCGGCGAGAGAAGAATACGTCAGATCGGGCGGCAGCCTGAAAGGACAGAAGACAATCCGGTACCTGTGAGAAATCTGGAAACAGACGTGACAAATATCATTCATGAGATTGGAGTGCCTGCACATATTAAAGGATATCAGTATCTGCGTGACGCCATCATCCTGTCAGTTAATGACATGGAGATGCTCAATTCCATTACCAAGATACTGTATCCTACGATTGCAAAGAAGCATCAGACAACAGCCAGCAGAGTGGAACGGGCTATCAGACACGCCATTGAAGTTGCCTGGAGCAGAGGAAAAATGGACACAATAGATGAATTATTCGGTTACACAGTCAGTACAGGAAAAGGGAAACCCACAAATTCAGAATTTATTGCTCTGATTGCAGATAAAATCAGACTGGAATATAAAAATCGCTCTTTCCAATAGTCATAGTTTGGAGTATAATTATTCAATAAAGGCTACCAAGGAGGGTTTTTCGCATGAAAAATATTTTATTTGCAACATCTGAAGCTGTACCATTTATCAAAACAGGAGGTCTGGCAGATGTAGCTGGCTCATTGCCGAAATATTTTGATAAACGATATTTTGATATTCGTGTGATCTTACCGAAATATGCCTGTATGAAACAGGAATGGAAAGATAAAATGAACTATATCACACATTTCTACATGGATCTTGGATATAAGAACTGCTATGTAGGAATCATGCACATGGAGTACGAAGGAATTCAGTTTTATTTTATTGACAATGAATACTATTTCAGCGGACCCAAACCGTATGATGGAGGAACATGGGATCTGGAGAAATTTGCATTCTTCTCCAAAGCTGTACTGTCAGTTCTTCCGGTTATCGGATTCAGACCGGATATTATACACTGTCATGACTGGCAGACCGGACTTGTTCCCGTATATCTGCACGACAGCTTCCAGCAGAATGAATTTTTCTGGAATATCAAGACGATCATGACAATACATAACCTTAAATTCCAGGGTGTATGGGATGTACAGACAATCAAGAATATCACAGGACTGTCCGATTATTATTTTACAGCAGACAAACTGGAAGCATATAAAGATGCCAACTATCTGAAGGGCGGTATTGTGTTTGCAGATGCAGTCACTACTGTAAGCAATACTTATGCAGAGGAAATCAAGACACCGTTCTATGGAGAAAAACTGGACGGTCTGATGTGTGCGCGTGCAAACAGCCTGCGTGGAATTGTAAATGGTATTGATTACAATGAATTCAATCCTGAAACAGATCCATATATCACAAAGACTTATAATGCAACAACTTTCAGAAAAGAGAAAGTTAAGAACAAACTTCAGTTGCAGAGAGATCTTGGATTGCAGGAAGATCCGAAGACGATGATGATAGGTATTGTATCACGACTGACAGATCAGAAAGGGTTTGATCTGATCGCATATGTGATGGATGAGCTTTGCCAGGATGCTATCCAGCTTGTAATTCTTGGAACCGGTGATGAACGTTATGAGAATATGTTCCGTCACTTTGACTGGAAATATCATGGAAAGGTATCTGCTCAGATCTATTATGATGAGAAAATGTCTCACCGTATCTATGCATCAGCAGATGCGTTCCTGATGCCGTCCTTATTTGAGCCATGTGGTTTGAGTCAGCTGATGAGTCTCCGTTACGGAACACTTCCAATCGTCAGAGAAACAGGTGGACTGAAGGATACGGTCGTACCTTATAATGAATATGAGGGAACCGGAAACGGATTTTCTTTCAGAAACTACAATGCGCATGAGATGCTTGCAACAGTGCGCAATGCGGAAAGAATCTATTATGATAAGAAACGTGAATGGAATAAAATGGTTGATCGTGCTATGGCAGCTGATTTTTCATGGGGTAATTCCGCACGTCAGTATGAAGAAATGTACAACTGGCTGATTGGTGATAAATAGAAATAGAGAGAAATATTAAAAACTACGAAAGAGCAGGGAATGTAAAAAAAGCACATTCCCTGCTTTTACTGTTATGTTGTTACTGTTTACACACCATTATCCCGCGAGGTGTTTTGGCATGAATATGCCAAAATCCCGAGACATACAAGCCGAAATTCCATTGCCGCAGGTAATCTGAAATGAATTTTGGCAACGTTACTGAGAACAGAGTGAACAGTAACAGTTACTGTTCACACACCACTATTCCGCGAGGTGTTTTGGCATGAATATGCCAAAATCCCGAGACATACAAGCCAAAATTCTATTGCCGCAGGCAATCTGGAATGAATTTTGGCAACGTTACTGTGAACGGAGTGAACAGTAACCAGTAACATGAAAAGGTTATTCAGGCAGAATAAAAAGCTTGACATTTGACAGGAAGTATAATACTATAATGAATAGAAAACGAACATAAGTTCTTAAAGGGCTGAAGGAGATTAAAATAAATGATAAATGAAGAAAAGCAGAAAGCACTGGAAGCAGCGCTTGGACAGATTGAGAAACATTACGGGAAAGGATCAGTCATGAAACTCGGGGAATCCGGAGCAAATATGCAGGTGGAGACAGTCCCTACCGGATCTTTAAGTCTTGATATTGCACTTGGAGTAGGCGGTGTTCCCAAGGGACGTATCATCGAGATTTACGGACCGGAATCCAGCGGTAAGACAACCGTTGCACTTCACATGGTTGCGGAAGTGCAGAAACGAGGCGGGATTGCCGGATTTATTGATGCAGAACATGCTCTGGATCCTGTCTATGCAAAGAATATCGGTGTAGATATCGATAACCTGTACATATCACAACCGGACAATGGAGAACAGGCACTTGAGATCACAGAGACGATGGTGCGTTCCGGAGCTGTGGATATTGTGATCGTTGACTCGGTTGCCGCACTTGTACCGAAGGCGGAGATTGATGGAGATATGGGTGACAGCCATGTAGGTCTTCAGGCCAGATTGATGTCACAGGCTCTCCGTAAACTTACAGCAGTGATCAGTAAATCTAATTGTGTAGTTATCTTTATCAATCAGCTGCGTGAGAAGGTTGGAGTTATGTTTGGAAACCCTGAGACAACGACAGGTGGGCGTGCTCTGAAATTTTATTCATCTATCCGCATGGATGTCCGCAGAGTAGAGACATTGAAACAGGGCGGTGAGATGGTGGGAAACCACACCAGAATCAAAGTTGTGAAGAATAAGGTGGCTCCGCCGTTTAAACAGGCAGAATTTGATATTATGTTCGGAACCGGCATTTCCAAAGAGGGAGATATTCTTGATCTGGCAGCGGAATGCGGAATTGTAAATAAGAGCGGTGCATGGTACGCATATAACGGAGATAAGATCGGACAGGGACGTGAAAATGCGAAGATTTTCCTGAAAGAGCATACAGATATCTGTGATGAGATTGAGAAACAAGTCAGAATCCATTATCATCTTCTTCCGGATGAAGAAGGACAGGCCAAAGAGCCGGTGCCGGCAACAGGTGATGTACCGGATGCTTCTGAGGAGTGATCATGGGGAATTCATCCGGAGATCTGAGAGAATTTCTCAGGAATGCAGAGGCTTTAAAGAGACAGACTGTACAGAAACAACAGAAAAATTTAACGGAAGAACCTGAAGAATACAGAGACGCAAGGCGTAAAGCCATGCGTCTCTTAGAATATATGGATCGGACGGAGAAGGGATTGAGAGAGAAATTGCGCCAGGCGGGATTTACCAGTCAGGCGGTTGATCATGCTCTGACATATGTTGAAGCCTATGGATATATAGATGATGAACGATATGCCAGAACTTATATTGCATACAGAATGGATACAAAGAGCCGGCAGAAGATCATCCGGGAACTTATGGGAAAGGGAATAGACAGGAAAACAGCGATAAATGCATGGGAGGAAGAGGCTGCCTTAAATATGCCTGATGAAAAAGAAATCCTCTATCGAACCATAGAAAAGAAATATCCGCCGGATACTGAGCTGGATGAGAAAAAAATGCGTCGGCTCTATGGTTATCTTGTGAGAAGAGGATTTGGATATTCAGACATTGCAGATACTCTTGAGAATATGAATATCAGACTTGTACATACATATTCGGATGAATCATAGTATACTCCATTGTATGTATATTGCAAAATATATTACTGAGAACAGAACAAACAGTAATTAAATATAGGAAAAATATTCAAACAATTATCCTGAAAAACTTGACATAAGTATGAAAAAAAGATAAACTTGTATTGTTGTATTTGTACAATGAAAACTAAATAAGGAGGTGCTCCTGTGACAACAACAATTATTGTTGCAATTGTCGCTGTGGTAGTCGCGCTACTTATTGCAGTTCCTGTTACTTGCAAAGTCGCTGTGAACAATAAAATCCAGAAGGATGCCGAGATTGTTGGGACAGCAGAAGACAAAGCAAGAAGCATCATAGATGAAGCTCTGAAAACAGCTGAGACTAAAAAAAGAGAAGCTTTATTGGAAGTGAAGGAAGAATCTCTCCGTACAAAAAATGAACTGGAGAAAGAAACCAAGGAACGAAGAAACGAACTGCAGAAATATGAAAATCGTGTATTAGCAAAAGAATCCGCGGTTGACAAGAAAGCAGATGCAGTTGAGAAGCGTGAAGCGGAATGCACAGCGAGAGCAGCTGAGGTGCAGAAGAAAGAAAAACGGGTAGAAGAACTTGAGCAAAAAGGAGTACAGGAACTGGAACGAGTTTCAGGTCTGACCTCCGAACAGGCAAAAGAAGAATTACTCAGATCCGTTGAAGATGATGTAAAAGTGGATGTAGCCAGACTTTACAGGGAATTGGAAAGCAGGGCAAAGGAAGAAGCTGGTAAGAAGGCAAAGGAATATGTTGTCAATGCCATCCAGAAATGTGCAGTTGACCATGTAGCTGAAACTACCATTTCGGTTGTTCAGCTTCCGAGCGATGAGATGAAGGGAAGGATTATTGGTCGTGAAGGCCGTAATATCCGTACTCTTGAGACACTTACAGGTGTGGATCTTATTATTGATGATACACCGGAAGCAGTTGTGTTATCTGCTTTTGATCCGATCCGTCGTGAAGTTGCACGTGTAGCTCTTGAGAAACTGATCGTAGATGGACGTATCCATCCGGCCAGAATCGAAGAGATGGTTGAAAAAGCCCAGAGAGAAGTAGAAGCGCAGATTCGCGAAGATGGTGAGAATGCAGCTATGGACGTTGGAGTTCATGGTATTCATCCTGAATTACTGAAACTTCTTGGACGTATGAAGTTCCGTTCAAGTTATGGACAGAATGCTTTAAGACATTCTATTGAGGTAGCTCAGTTATCCGGAATGCTGGCCGGTGAGGTTGGCGTAGATGTCCGTATGGCTAAGAGAGCAGGTCTTCTTCATGATATTGGTAAATCAATTGACCATGAAGTAGAAGGATCTCATATTCAGATTGGTGTGGATCTCTGTAAGAAGTATAAGGAATCCCAGATTGTTATCAATACGGTCGCATCTCATCATGGTGACTGTGAGCCGGAATCTCTGATCGCATGTATTGTACAGGCTGCAGATGCTATTTCAGCGGCGAGACCTGGTGCAAGAAGAGAAACGCTGGAAACTTATACCAATCGTCTGAAACAACTGGAGGATATTACGAACCAGTTTAAAGGTGTTGATAAATCTTTTGCCATTCAGGCGGGAAGAGAAATACGTGTAATGGTAGTGCCGGAGCATGTTAATGATGCAGATATGGTTCTCCTTGCGCGCGATATTGCGAAACAGATTGAAGCAGAACTTGAATATCCCGGTCAGATTAAAGTCAACGTGATACGTGAAAGCAGAGCGATTGACTATGCGAAATAATATGATTGTTCATTTTATGGACTATCGTGGACAGTTCTTTGCAGATATAAACTGTGCAGATTGTATTTATACAGTCTGTGCAGTTTTTTTATGTTATAGGAAATTACTCCGTAATGTTCCTATAACATAAAAAAGCCCTCCGGACACGATTCTTTCTTGTAAAGACAGGAATACTTCCTGGAATTTCTCAGTAAACTGGTACAGGGTGATAGAATGAAGAAAAACAGAACGGGAACCAAAAAATTTCCTGCGCTTATTTTATTTCTTCTTGGATTTCTGGCCGGAAATCTGATACCGAATATAATCTGGAAGGCAAAATGGCAGCAGAAAACATGGGCATCGGTATATTTTCTGAGTACATTTGCAGGAAAAAATACAGGCAATATTGAATATCTGAAAGAAATATTAAAATACAGAGGTGTTTTTTATCTGTTGAATATAATCTGTGGATTTTCGGTTTTTGGTGCGCCGCTTGCTGTTATAACGCTTCTGGGATCAGGATTGTATGCAGGTATGATAATGACTGTTTCTATACTGGAATTTGGATTTGCAGGCGGGGTGATCGGAATGGGACTTTTGCTGCCGCAATATTTATTTTACATTCCGGTCTGGCTTTATTCTATGGAACAGGAATGGAAGATATCATCAGAAATATGGAGAAACAGAGGTCTGATTTCCGGAGAAGTCAGTATTTATCTTAAAAAAATGTGCATTGCAGCAGTA
>UMKF01044369.1_pt1 | contig 10905 bp, 10 predicted proteins | sample 1966251 | NCBI WGS metagenome assembly UMKF01 (sample SAMEA4836171, study PRJEB28245) | human gut metagenome | biome: gut microbiome; material: fecal sample | place: Denmark | collected 2008
CCTGGTTACATAAATCTTCTTCCCGCAGAATGAGATACCGTATTTCAGGACTGAGGGTATCTGCTTCTGCTTGAATTCAGCGATATATTGCTGCTTTTCGATTTGCTGAAGGGCTCTAAGTTGAGGATTTCGCTTTGGAAGACATGTGTCAATTCTTCATTGGGAATCCTGAGCTGGCAAAGACGTCCATTGGGGACAGTCGTATTCTGGACGGCTGTCAGATAGCCTGTCATCAGTAAAAGGGTATAGAGTCCATCTTTATTTTGGGTAATATCTTTATAAATCAAGCCTTCTCGGATGATGGCGGCGACAGTTCCACCATGCAGGAGGGTCGGCAGGTTCTTTTCCTGGCTTTTTGCATTTCCCTGCATCATATGCTGGATGATGTCATTCGAGGACGTATTGACCCAATAATCGTCGGCTGTCCGTTCAGCAAAGAAGTTGATGATCGACCAGGGATTATATATGTCGATGTTCCCGAACCGATAACCATCATACCACTTCTTTAAGGTCGGCAGGGCTTGTTCTTCCCCCGTATCCTTAGCTATTTGAGATACTTCTTCTTCCGTAAAGCCCATAACATCGGCATAGGCATTATCGAGAATCGAGCAGACACGGAGATTGTTCAGGCCGCTGAAGATGCTCTCTTTGGCAATGCGCAGGACACCGGTGAGGATGGCAAAATTCAGGAACTCGTTCCCTTTCAAAGTGTTATTGTAAAAGGTACGGAAATAGGAGATAGCCGTATCATAGAAGCCATGGTTGTAGGCATTCTGGATGGGCGCGTCGTACTCATCAATCAGGATAATTGGCCGAATTTTATAGTACCGGTAGAGATATTCGCATAAGTAGAGCAGGCTGATTTGGTATTCTGCAAGCGTAGCCGTATTATCGAGGAAACGGCTATAGAGTTGTTTTTCTTCAGGAGCCAATTCCGGAGTGTCCAACAAATAACGATGCCGCTGGAATTCCTTTTGGATGACCAGCTGGAAGGCATTGAAAGCTAAATTCCAGGTATCATTCTGTATGCCTTTGAAGGTCATGAAGAGGACAGGGTACTGGCCTCGATGCTTCATATAATCGACTCCTGCCCTGGCAATCTGCAAACCATCAAACAGGTGAAGGCTTTCTGACTCTCTTTCTAAAGAAAAAAAGTAATCGAGCATACTTATCGTCAGGGTTTTCCCAAAACGACGAGGCCGGGTCAACAGGGTCACTTTACTGTGACCATCAATGAGGGATTGAATGAAATGAGTTTTATCGACGAAATAATAATTCTCCCGGACTTCCTTGAAGTCATCTACACCGATGGGCATTTGAGTATTTATGGTTTCACCTGCTTTAGACAAGAATTACGGACTACGGATTGACTCTATTGTAGCAAAACCAGCCGGATTTGTATATTTAGAAAACCAAGAGCTTATCGCACGTGCGATAAGCCCTTTTCCTCTACGGTTGTTTGCCGATATAGGCAAGAATACCGCCGTCGACATATAAGATGTGGCCATTGACGAAGTCCGACGCATGAGAAGCTAAGAATACTGCCGGCCCTTCGAGGTCTTCTGTCGTGCCCCAGCGGCCAGCCGGCGTCTTGGAGACGATGAACTGGTCGAAAGGATGACGGGAGCCGTCAGGCTGTTTTTCACGCAGCGGAGCTGTCTGAGGCGTTGCGATATAGCCAGGGCCAATGCCATTACACTGGATACTGGCGCCGCCAAATTCAGAACAGATATTGCGGGTCAGCATTTTCAGACCGCCTTTGGCTGCGGCGTAAGCCGATACGGTTTCACGGCCCAGTTCGCTCATCATAGAGCAGATATTGATAATTTTACCGTGGCCTTTTTGAATCATACCAGGGATAACTGTTTTGGATACGATGAACGGGCCGACTAAGTCGATATCGACAACCTGACGGAATTCTTCCGTCGTCATATCGCACATGGGGATGCGTTTGATGATGCCGGCGTTGTTGACAAGAATATCAATCGTGCCTAACGTCTTTTCGATATCACTGACTAATTTCTGTACATGCAGTTCATCAGTGACATCGCAAATATAGCCATGAGCTTCGATGCCTTCTTTTTCATAATCTTTCAGGGCCTGGTCCAGATGTTCCTGGCTGCGGCAGTTGAAGGCGATGACCGCACCGGCACGGGCTAACGCTTTGGCGATAGCAAAGCCGATTCCATAAGAACCACCCGTAACGAGCGCGATATTTCCTTTTAGAGAAAACATATTGTTTAAATAATCCATGGTAGACCCTCCTGGAGAAATAAATACGGTACATCATGCATTAGAAAGATTAAATTCTATTTTAGCAAAACCAGCGGGATTTGTATATTTGAATACCTATTTTGATGGGAATACATGAATAAAAGTAAGGGGGCAAATGAATTTAACTCTTTTGCACTTTAGGGATTTATTTAATACGATAATATTATAGAACTTAGTTAAAAGGTGGTGTTTAAATGAAGTCGTTTGAATTATTTTCTCAAGGGTTAAAAGATTTTTCCAGACTCAAGAAAGAAGATTTATCGAATGTATTTGTATTACATGGGATTGTTCATTGGTTTATGGATGAGTTTGATCTAGGACAGCAGGTATTTCGGGATTGTCTTGAAAAGGAAAATTCGGAATTTGCGATTACTTTGACTCCCAAAGAACTTCTATTAGACGCTTATGAGCGCTATCTGTTTGTCAGTGAATCTACGTGGCTTGCGATGTTGGAGGATCGGTATTATCCAGATTGTTGTGAACCAGTAGAAGAAAAAGTACGGCGTATTATTCGATTCTATGTACCCGCTTTTCAGGCTATGGAAAAGGAAATTATAAAATAGATGTGAGGCTGTCCAGTTGATGGCAGCCTTCGTCTTTGAAAATATGATGAACATAATTCATCAATAATATGATTGAAGCACATAAAAACGAGATAATAGCGTTTTGATATACATTGAGATATAATTAATATTATAAGAAAAAAATTTTTTAATAGCATGATTTCAGAAAAGGGGGGATATCATGAATATCAATCATTTTGCATATTTTGTCGAAGCGGTTCGGGAAAATAGTATAACTAAGGCTGCTGAATCGCTATTTATTAGTCAGTCTACCATTAGTAAAGCCATCAAATGTTTAGAGCAAGCCTATAATACGGAATTAATTGATCGAAAGGCCCGAAACTTTAAACTGACTTCAGCTGGAGAGATTTTTTATAATAGTGCCGTTAAGATTGTATCAAATTATCAATCGGAAACCACCGTACTGGCTACGTTATTGCATAGCCACCGAGGAAAATTGACGTTAGGGATTCCGCCGGTTACGATTACTATTATTCATTCGTTATTACATCAATATGAGCAAATGTACCCGGAAATTGATTTACGGGTTATAGAGATTGGTGCACAAACGGCTTTTTCTTTGGCTCAATCCGGTGCTGCTGATATTAGTATTATCATTGAGCCATTTGACAATCCCGAATTCAATAAAGTTCCCATTATGGAATCTGAAGCTGTTTGCGTGGTTTCTCCACATCATCGTTTAGCTAACTATGACACTATTTCATTCTCTCAATTAAAAAATGAAAAATTTCTTGTTTTCGATAAATCCTTTATGCTTTATTATCGGATTATTGACTGTTGTAAAGAAGCTGGTTTTATGCCGAATATAAGTCTTGAAAGTGCTCAATGGGACTTATTGGTAGAAGCCGTTTCGGATGGAGAAGGTATTACGATTTTACCCAGGCCGATTATTCAGAAGTTTTGCCCTCAAAAAGTGAAGATGTTACATTTATGCAATCCGTCGCTTCCCTGGATTCCTGTGGCAGCATATCATAAAGAAAAATTTTTAAGCACACCGATGAAATTATTTTTAGACTTAATACAGGCCACTAAGCTTCATGCTTGAATTTTTAGTTAGCCGACTATGGAGCTGTAACAAAATGGGCAAAAAGCTCATTTTGTTACAGCTCCTTTTTCTGTTTGACGTGTGACGCAGCCTTCGACTCGCGTTTGGCTGACTGCTGACAGCTTTTTTACATATGAGTTTGCCGCCGCACAGCGGCAACTGAGTCCAAGGCGGCCTGCGACCTGCGACCTGCGCATAATAGTCTCTTGCGATGAGGCCATTATGTTACAGCCCCTTTTTGCGGATTACGTGAATTTTATTCATTACCTTAATGAAATCGTTGTATTTTACAAAAGCATGGTTCGGATGATACCATGAAGGCAAGAAGAACATCCGAAAAAGGAATTTCAGCTATTTACACGTGTGATGAACGGAATCAATGTTTTTGGATTGTATGAACGCTTTACCCCTTCTGTGCTATGGAAAATGATAAGGATACGATGAATCAGCCTTATACATTTTACCATTAAGCAACAACAAAATGTTTTATATGCCCAAAAGGAGTGATACGTATGGATTTCGGTGTAATTATTATTGTCCTCAGTTTACTGGGATTAATTGCTTTCGCTTATCGCGGATTTTCCGTCATTATGATGGCTCCGATTATGGCCTTGCTGGCAGCAACCCTGTCGGGACTGGCCATTATGCCTTCCTATACTGAGTTGTTCATGGGAAAGGCTGTTACTTATATTAAATCGTTTTTTCCGATTTTCTTGTTAGGGGCTATCTTTGGCAAGGTTATGGAAGACACAGGTTTGGCCAGAAGTATTGCTAGAGCCATCATTACTGGTCTTGGCAAAGAGCCCCATAAAGCAGTTCTCTCCATTGTTATTGCTGCTTCTCTTTTGACCTATGGTGGTGTCAGTCTTTTCGTCGTCGTCTTCGCTGTTTATCCTTTCGCAGCGGCTCTTTTTAAAGAAGCGAATTATCCGAAACGCTTACTTCCGGGGATTATCGCACTGGGTGCTTTTACGGCGACGATGGACTGCCTGCCTGGGACTCCTCAGATTCAGAATATTATTCCGACAGCTTATTTCGGGACGACTTTGTATTCTGCGCCGCTGGCCGGGATTATCGGTGCCTGCATCATTTATGGTGGTGGCTTCGTTTATCTTACCCATTGTCTGAAAAAAGCGATTGCCAAAGGGGAAGGCTATGGGAATCATACATTGAATGAGCCAGAAGACAATCCGAATGCAACCTTAGTATCTTGGAAACTGGCATGTATTCCATTGCTGGCCGTATTGGTTATTAATTTTATCATTACGGAATATGTTATCTGGCATCCAGCCATTCTCGAACCTTTCCAGTCGATGAAAGGTGTACCTCTTGTTGTAGCTCATGTTAAAAATGTGGCTAGTATCTGGTCGCTAATCATCGCATTGGTAGCAGGGATTTTTCTGGCCTTAATTATTGGCAAGGGCGAAATCAAATCGATTGATCGTCTGACCAAGATTCTGAATGCCGGTGCAATTGGCTCACTGTTGGCTATTATGAACACGGCATCGGAAGTTGGTTACGGAAATGTTATCTCCCAGCTTCCGGGATTCCAACATGTAGCTCATGCGTTGATTAATATTCATATCGGCGGTACGCCATTGGTATCTGAAGCTATCAGCGTTACGACCTTAGCTGGGATTACGGGATCCGCTTCCGGCGGTATGGCTATTGCTTTGGAATTAATGTCTCAAGAATGGATGGCTTGGGCGGCTTCTATTGGGATGGGACCGGAAATCCTCCATCGTGTCGCATCGATGGCTTCTGGTGGCCTTGATACGCTGCCGCATAATGGGGCGGTTATTACCTTGCTGGCTGTTTGTGGCCTGACTCATCGTAGCTCGTATAAAAATATTTTTGCGATTACCCTGTTGAAGACATTTGCAGTATTTGTGATTATCATTATTTATTCTGTCACAGGACTTCATTAACAAGAATAAAAGAATTATATGATAAAGGAGATGTGATTCATATGGCAAAATTTGTAACGGCAGCGGAAGCAGTTAAGCAGATTAAAGATGGCGCCATTCTTGCTACCAGCGGTTTTGTAGGCGGCTTGGTTCCTGAGGCTGTGCTGAAAGAAATACAGTCTTCGTTTAAAGAAACGGGCACTCCAAAAGATTTGACGGTTATCTTTGCAGCTGGCCAGGGGGATGGTGGTGAACGTGGCCTTAACCATTTAGGCGAAGAAGGATTGCTTCGCTGTGTTGTCGGAGGTCATTTCAATTTAACGCCGCGCCTTGGCAAGTTGATTACAGAAAATAAAGTATTTGCCTATAATTTTCCCCAAGGGACGATTTCCCAATGGTTCCGGGATATTGCCGGACATCGCCCTGGGACGATTACCAAAGTTGGCTTACGGACATTTGTTGACCCCCGACAGGAAGGAGGTAAATTGAATGCCGGGACTACGAGGGATATGGTCGAAGTCATTCATATGAATGATGAGGAATGGCTTTGGTATAAACCGTGGCCCATTCACGTCGGGATTATTCGCGGGACGACAGCTGACCAGGATGGCAATATTTCCATGGAAGAAGAAATCGGTACGGGTGAAGCACTATCCATTGCAGAAGCAGCTCACGCTTGTGGCGGTATTGTCATTGCACAGGTAAAAAAAGCAGCTGTTCGGGGCACACTGGATCCGAAAGATGTTAAAATTCCGGGAGTCCTGGTTGATTATATTGTTCAAAGCGATGCAACCGATCATTTCATGACTTGGGATTATGAATTTAATCCTGCCTTTAATGGTGACTTGAAAGTTCCTGTTGATTCTCTTACGGCTATGCCGTTGACGAACCGTAAAATCATTGCCCGTCGTTGTGCCATGGAATTGATTCCGGATGCTGTTGTCAATCTGGGTATCGGCATGCCAGAAGGCGTATCTTCCGTTGCCTCCGAAGAAGGCATTAACAGCATGGTATTGACAACTGAAGCGGGAACCATCGGCGGGGTGCCTGCCGGAGGCAACAGCTTTGGGGCTGCTACAAATGCACATGCCATTCTTGATCAGCCTTATCAATTTGATTTTTATGATGGCGGCGGTGTTGACTTAGCCATTTTAGGGTTGGCTGAAGCTGATGAGCATGGGAATATCAATGTCAGTAAGTTCAAAGGTCGTGTTGCCGGATGTGGTGGATTCATAAATATTACGCAAAACTCAAAAAAAGTGATTTATTGCGGTACATTTACAGCTGGTGGACTTAAAGAAACCGTTCAGGATGGTAAATTAATTATTACGCAGGAAGGCCGAAATAAAAAGTTCCTCAAGCAGGTAGAACAGATTACTTTCAGTGGCGATTATGCGAATTCGGTCGGACAACCTGTACTCTATGTGACGGAACGTGCTGTTTTTAAACTGACTCCGGATGGTATGGAATTAATTGAAATTGCGCCGGGGATTGATAGGGAAAAAGATATATTGGCACATATGGAATTTAAGCCGATTATTAATGCCGTTAAATTGATGGACAGCCGGATTTTTGAAGATAAGCCAATGGGCTTACAGATATAGTTGTTACTTTTTAAGGAGGTGGTGGTATGGCCAGAAATGTCCGTTATGAAGACATCCATGTGGGAGATACGGCGTCTTTATCGAAGACAATCTCTGAACATGATGTGTATGCTTTTGCCGGCGTGACTGGGGATTTTAATCCGGTCCATGTAAATGCGGAATTTGCAAAAAACTCGCTGTTCAAACAACGAATTGCACATGGAATGATTTCAGCGGGTCTTATTTCGGCAGTATTGGGAACAGAACTTCCTGGAATCGACACGATTTACATGAATCAGGAACTCAGTTTTTTAGCGCCTGTTTTATACGGGGATACGCTGACCGCAACTGTCGAATGTATTGAAAAAGATGATAAAAAACATCGGATTATTTTCCGAACCACTGTCACCAACCAAAATGATAAATTGGTTACAGATGGAAAAGCAAGAGTCATGAAACGCTAAGCGTTTCAGCAGGTTTCACACGCCTGCAGTATTCATTTAGTTCCTATTTAGAAAGCTCAAAGATAAAACCTGTTTTCATGAATAAAAGCCTTCGGATTTTGGAAAAACCGCCCTTTTGCATAGTTCGGAGGCTTCTATTCTCTCGTGAAATGTGAAATTCATCACAAATAAATTATGACAAGAAAGGAGATAACAGTATGGTTAAGGAAAAGAAACAATTTACCGATTACTTTACGGATTTTGCTCAAAAATGGGTTCCTGATTCATATGTTATTGCCCTCGTATTAACAATTGTTGCTTTTATTTTAGCATTGCTATTTACTTCGTCAGGACCCTTGGATACTGTCATTGCTTGGGGCAATGGATTCTGGACGTTGTTAGCATTTTCTATGCAGATGTCATTGATTGTCATAACTGGGTATGCCTTGGCGACAACTCCAGTTTGCACACGCCTTATTTCATCGGTATGCAGTAAACCGAATTCTCCCACAGCTGTTTACATTTATGTTGTTTTGTTGTCAGCTATTGGCTTCTATTTGAATTGGGGATTCGGGTTAGTTTTTGCGGCCCTTATTTGTAAAAATTTGGCAGTTCAGGCGGAACGGAAACATATCCTTATTGATTATCGCTATTTATGTGGCGCTGCATGGACGCCGTTCTTTATTTGGCATATGGGACTTTCCGGTTCTGCCCCTCTATTAGTTGCGACAGCAGATCACTTTATGGTTAAAGAAATAGGTGTCATTCCTATTTCCATGACAATCTTCCATCCGTATAATTTGATTTTAACAATTCTCTCGGTTGTTGCTATTTTAATTTTATTCGGATTCATACTTCAGCCAAAAGATAAGACTAAGATGATTTCTATTTCCCAGTGGAATCCGGAGTTAGCCAATATTACAGCCCCGGTTATGCCTAAGAAAAAGGATATTAAGACGCCGAGTGAATGGGTTACTTATACGCCGTGGTGTTCCTATGTGATTGGATGTATGTTTTTAGTTTATTTGGGATATCATTTCTTTGTTTTAGGGAAATCCTTGGATATCAATGTCTTGAATTTCCTTTTCCTGACGTTAATTATTTGGCTTTATGGTTCGCCAGCTGCGTTACTACAGGCTGTCAAAGCATCGACGCCAGCCGCTTGGGGCGTTATTTTACAGTTCCCCTTCTATGCAGGTATTTATGGCATCATGAAATATACTGGCTTAGTCGATACCATTGCATCCTGGGTCATCGCTTTTAGTAATGAAACGACATTCCCTGCTATTGCAGCCATCTTGACGGGGATTATCAGCTACTTTATTCCTTCGGGTGGCAGCAAGTGGGTTATTGAAGCGCCCTTCCTTATCCCGGCTGGCCAGGCATTGGGGATTCCTGATGCGCAGACAGTTATTGCTTATATGTTTGGTGGGGACTTGACGGCATTAGTACAGCCTTTCTTTGCCGTTCCGTTTATGGCTGTTTGCGGATTAGAATTCAAAGATTTTGTAGGATATAGTTTCGTTGCCTTTATTGTATTAGGCATCCTCATGGTTGTCGGTTTAACGGTGATTCCATTTGCTATTTAAAATTATACGTAATAGAAAGAAGGTAGAAGTATGAAACAATTGAAAGACATTAAACGGATTTGTAATTTAGGTTGTGGCACCATGGGATTCGGCACAGCTATTGCGTTTGCCCAGAATGGATATGAAGTAAACATGTTTGGGCGTAAAGACGCCAGTATTGCTCGCGCTATGCGGAATATACATGCTACATTAGATGTCATGAAAGCGAATGATTTACTGACCGAAGCAGAAGAAAAGGAATTGCTTAGCCATATCCATGGTGTTACATCTATTGAAGATGCCGCAAAGGATGCAGATTTTGTTCTCGAATCAGTAGCAGAAGATATGGATGTTAAACAATATGTTTATGGAGAATTGGAAAAGTATCTTGGTCCAGATGTTATTTTTGCCACAGATTCTTCTGGCCTTTTGCCGACAGAAGTCGCATCTGTTCTCAAACATCCAGAACGCTTCGTCGTTGCTCATTTTTGGAATCCGCCGCATCTTATTCCTTTAGTTGAAGTCGTTCCAGGAGAAAAGACAAGCCAAGAAACGGTAGATATTACTTGGCAGCTTATGGAAAAAATCGGTAAAAAACCGGTAGCCCTTTTGAGCGAAGCTCCGGGATTCGTAGGAAACCGGTTGCAGTTTGCCCTGCTTCGCGAAGCTTTATACTGTGTGCAGGAAGGCATTGCGACAGCAGAAGCGGTAGATCTTATTTGTAAATATAGTATTGGACGTCGTCTCGGTGTAACAGGTCCGCTGGAAACGGCTGATTTGGGTGGCCTTGATATTTTCTATAATATTTCGGCTTATTTAAATGCTGATTTGGCTGATGATAAAGAAGGTTCTTCGGTTATGAAAAAGTGCGTTGATGAAGGGAACTTGGGCGCTAAAACGGGTACAGGCTTATACCAATGGAAACCGGAAGAATTGGCTCATATCAAGAAGACCCGAGAAGAAGTCTTGATTGAATGGTTGAAAAAAGATAAGGCCGGTCAGAAATTCTGATCGTTACTTATATACATTTGTCCTCCTTCAAGAACAGGGACTACCGCTGCAGCGGTGGTCCCTGTTCTTTATGTTTGAAGTTTAGAAAGACGGTTTTAAATTTTCACAGCAGTTATGGATTTAGTTCAACCCTTGGGTAAAGTGCTGTATGATTATAGATGTTCAATTAATCGATTTTTTCTGTATGGCGGCATTTCGGAAAATTGGAACATCCCCAGAATTCTTTGCCACGATTCGGACCTCTTCGTGCTATGCGATGTACCATTTTATGGCCGCAGACGGGGCAGATTTTTTCTGCTGCTTTCGTCGGCGGTGCAGGGGCTGTTACTTTCTTGGTTTTTGGTTTAATTTCTGGTTTAGTTTCCAGTTCAGCAGGTTTGTCAGCAGGAGCTGACTGGTCCATCACTAAATCTGGATGTTCTTTTTTATAGTCTTTCATGATATGCAGCGTAAGCGCATAATAAATCGGTGTATAGAAAAAACCATGGAC
>UMKF01000690.1_pt1 | contig 10725 bp, 10 predicted proteins | sample 1966251 | NCBI WGS metagenome assembly UMKF01 (sample SAMEA4836171, study PRJEB28245) | human gut metagenome | biome: gut microbiome; material: fecal sample | place: Denmark | collected 2008
CAGAGCTCGCCATGCTCTACTTTCCCACCGCTACCCCCAGGGTAGCGCTCAACCGGCTGGTGAGATGGATCAACCGGTGCCCCGAGCTCAAGCAGAGCCTCTGTTCGGGCTACGCCGGCAAGTTTTCCCACTTCTACACCCGGCAACAAGTAGCAGAAATCATCGAATTTCTGGATGAACCATAAAAAAATCGCCCTGGAAGGGAATGCATACAACACACTATGCATATCCCTTCCAGGGTGAGTTTATTATAGGAAAAAATACCCGTTTTTTAAACGCTTTTGCCCTTAGACTTCCAGTCGTCAATCGTCCCCGTCTTAGACGAGAAATTGCAGCCTATCAGGTAAATCGTTCTGTTGTCTGTAGCATACTCACGGGCATATCCTTTTTCCTCGATTTGTTTCAAGGCTTCAGTCGCTGACCCATCACGCTTAAATTCGAAGATATATACAAACATTGGGGTCTCAATAATGCAATCAACCCGTCCTTCACTTTGCTCCTTTTCTATTAGAACGGTAAAACTGCTTATCATGCGAATCACCAGATAGAAGGTATATTGAAAGTATCGCTCTTTTTCCCGCTCGTCATCTTTACGACGTTGGCTATAGGGTATACTGGCGAAGAAGGAAGTGAGTAGTTTCTCCAATTTGTCACAATCTCCCATCTTCATCGTATTAACAACTTCTACGACCCAAGCGTCAGGCGATTCCTTAGGCTTCAGATAGTTGGCAGCCACCATGGTTACGAAACCAGCTTTTACTTCATCGTTTGGAAAATCCAAGAGATAAGAATCGGTATCCATGTTCCAATCCTTAATGGTGAGATAACCACTCTGGTAAATCATTGGCAATGGAGCCTCTGTATCCGCCTTGTAATCTATAAAACTGCTGGTAGGATAAAATTTCCCTGTCAGTTCATTGAGGTTTTCGTCGAAGTGAGCTAATAAGCGGACCAGATAAGTAGGTGAACCTGTACGGAACCAGAAATCACTCAGGATTTTCTTGCTCAGTGAGTTCAAGATACTGAAAGGATTGTAGATGTCGAGCATGCTTGGGCTGAAATGGTAACCGTCATATTTGCGCTTGAGCCGATATTTCATCTCATCCTCAGACACTTTATATCTTGCAGCCATTGCCTTGATTTGCTCATCAAAGACAGAATACAGTTCCTCTTCCGTGATGCCGCAAAGAGCCTCGTAGCGGTCGTCCATGCTGATGTCATCTGGTTGGTTGAAACCACTGAATACGCTTACTTGCGAGAACTTGGTAACACCTGTCAACAGCACGAATTTCAAATCTTTGTCAGCAGCCTTGAAGACACTGTAGAAACCTTTCATGATTTCACGATGTCGGTCTTCCAGCAAACGTTCGTTGCCTTCAGAATCGAAGGTCTTTAACCCTGTGTCTAAAACATCCAATAAAGGTTTGTCATATTCATCAATCAGGACAACGGCGCCAAGTCCTGTCTTTTCATGGGCAGCTTTCAAAACAGCCATAAATCTGTCTCCCAAGGTGTTGGCCAATGGGTTTCTGCCATAATTCAGTTCTTGGGTTTCAACAAAAGTCTGCAAGGTTTTTTCTAATTCGCCAGCCTGTGTGAAATTCTTGCCGTTGAAATCTATATGAAAAACCGGATATTGCTTCCATTCTTTTTCTAACTGTTCGATGGCAAGTCCTTTAAACAATTCTTTTTTTCCTTGGAAGTAGCATTCCAGGGTAGAAATCAACAACGACTTTCCGAATCGTCTTGGACGACTCAGAAAATATATATTCCCATTGTGTACTAAATCATAAATCAAGTCTGTCTTGTCAAGATAGACATAACCATCATTTCTGATTTTTCCAAAGTCTTGTATTCCTATAGGATATTTCATATTGTTGCTTTTTATTGAATTTTTGGCAAAGTTACGAAAAAAGTTGGTATCTGCAAAATAATGCGGAATAAAATGTCTTTATTTTCAGATAAAATTACGCTAAAATCAGCCGAATAGCTAAAAATGAACTATTTATGAGTTTTTCACCTCAACAGAGGTAATGATTTAGCAACAGTTCTAAATTCTGCAATCTGCATACGTTTGCTGCCTAACAACTCTTTTCGGCTGCAAAAATACAAAAAAAATAATGAATCTAAGAATTTTATTAAACAAAAAATATCAAACAGAGTAATATGTTGCAAAAAGCACGGTCTTACTAGTAGTCTGTAAAGTCTAAAAGTTGAGTAAAACGTCGTTCGTCACATACTGATGATTGATGAAATATCACACGTGCCTTACTAAACTTTTAGACTTTACAATCTACTAGTTGTTTATTTTGCGAAATACGTATTTACAACATTTGTTGTTGTATTTTGCAATTTTAGCAACTTGTCGGTAAATTCTAAAACTTTAAACTTAACAGGGAAAGTTTTTGTACCCTTTCCTTCTGATGGAAAAATAACATAAAATGTTTCTACGTTTTCCTGCTGTATTAAGTATGGCTTCTCTATAGTATGAGTCTGTCCATTAAAGGAGAAACTAGTTGTGTATGTCGTATCTTTGAATATAAGATTCGAAGTATAAGACTTTCCTTTTGGCAATTGCAACTCCCATTTTTTACCTTTTAAGCTGTCGATTTTAAATGATTGTGCATGAACTAATTGCCCATTTAGGAACAATAGAGAAATAAAAAAATATTTAAAAATTAACTTCATATTTATTTAATTACTTTATACCTGTTAATACTATATTATAATCTTGTAAAAAATACCCAGCATTAACTGAGTACATACAAGCAAGCTCAGGGTCCATATAAATAGCAGCACCCGTATTGGAGTTATATCCTACACATAACACATTATGGGCAGAGCTTTCTATTTGGCTATTTACATCAGTCATGACGGGATGCTTGGCATCTATTGCAGACTTATAATTTGTAAATGTTTGAGTTTTAAAGAAATGTGTTACAAAAGGCTCGATATAATCCAAAGAAACACCATCAATCAAAGGATTTGAATTATATGTTTGTGTATAATAATATACGCTCCCTCATTTACTGTTCCACCAAAAACTTTATTGTTTGCATACTCCATAATTGATGTTACGCAGGCATTAGGTATTTGCTTTGCCATTGTTGTTGGCAAACTACTTTTGACAAAGACATCACCTTTTTGTTTTGAATATTTTGTCGGGTTATAAATTATTTGAGTGGAAATCTGTTCTTTCGACACATTGTCTGGCTCGATTAAATCAGTCCCTTCACATGCGACCAAAAAAGTCACAGGAATAAAAAATAACAAATGTTTTATCTTCATATACATTTTCCTTTCCAAATGGTTTCGTCATTCAATTCTTGCACTTGTAGCAACCATTTTTAAACCTACAAGATTCTATATTTTTTTGCAAATTTACAAAAAAATATTTTAAGTGTTGAAAAATTAAAATTATTTGTCCTTTTTAACAATCTATCTTTGTTTGTTTTTATACACAACTACTTCTCTTGTCTTGTAATTATTTGGATGCAAAGTATGTTTAATGGTTAAGTTTTTCGAAAGAAGAGCATTTTTTGTTTTGCGTATAATTTACGTTAAATTTTATAGGATTAAAGTACAATGATAACATTTTTACTCTATCTTTGCAAAATAAACATTTAATTTTCAATAGTTATGAAACATTTATATTTTTTTCTTATAGTGTCATTCTGTTCATCATTACTCAGTTGCACTAATGATGACAGCTTTCTCACTCATGATTTTGAGACTCAGCAAAATCGTGCTTTGTCTATTTACACCGGAAACTACAACATCTATCAGATTGCTAAAAAGGTGTCATTACCATCGGCTTCCACAACCAAATTAAACTCAGTAATAACAAATTGCTGTAACGACTATCCTGTTATTAAGTGGCTACATAATTATGCAAAAGATAAAAAATACAATTTTTCAGATGTAAATATTACATCTAAAGGCATGAATGGGAATCCTGCTGCCTATGACCATAGTACAAAAATCCTGTCATTTTTAACAAGCAATGCTATAAATAACACAACTTATCCAGAAGAGTTCATACATATGAACCAAGATAATGTGTATTTTGGAGGAATTGGCACATATGAAAAAACTGCCATGCTAAATATAGAGTTCGAATCAAAATTCATTCAAGATGTTATTCATGCGCCTTATGGAACACAGTTAGTTGGTTCTGGCAATAAGTATTACAATTCATATATCAATTGGGTGTATTCATTTAATCCAACATCTTCATTTCCAAATTTTACCGCAGTAGAATCTGGTTATAACAATATTTCTTGGTGGCAATTTGCTCAGGACTTCAAGGAAAGTTCTCCTTCTCCTTACAAAGATTACGTTATGAGCAATGTGCTTGTAGCAAAACTTATAGATATTATAGGGAATAATTTTGGCAAAAATACAAAAAGTATCGCTTTGGCTAGTTCAAAAAACAGTACAATCTTACCCCAAAGTTTCAAATATAAAGGAAAAACATTTATAGTAAAAGAGAACATTATCAAAAATGCACAAAACAAAATCTCTTTTGCCAATATTGCTGTATCTAGTACTTTAAAAATCAACAAATGTATCCCTGTAGATTCTATAGTCAGACAAGTATTCTCAAAAGAACGTATAAAGTATCTAGCCGAAAGAAATGAAAAAATCATTTGCTTAACTGTATTTGATGGTCAAAGTGGAAAAATAGAAGAAGTCAGTTTTTCTCTGACTTTTGCACCTGATATTACAGAAAAGGAAATTTTTAATTTAGAGCAAATTATAAAAAATCAACTTTTTTCTTTTGAAGATACAAATACTCAAGAACATTATAGATTTGTACAAGCTATAGATTTTACATTGCTGAACAAATGATATAAACCTGTTGACGATTTCTTACTCGCCAACAGGTTTAAATTTAAATCACGCATACGTAGGGACGATTGCTGGATAAAAAACATTCAAATATATCTGTATAGGCGTTTAGAGCTTACAAAAACTTCACATAGAATATCAAACTGGTTGATTTTCAACAGAAGTGTTACAAGTGATACCTAAGACTTTTAGTGGTTTTTATGAAATAGCTGCACTATTTATTGCAAGATACACTCATTCTCAATGTTTTAGGTAGTGTGTACTAAATACCCATGCAGACAAATATATTTTGCTGCGTTGGCTCTTCTTAAATTTTATTACATTTATGTATATAGGTTTTGGGAGACATTTACCGCTATACATAAAATGGAGTTCTGGAGACTATCAAATGGTTCTTATCATTAATTAGAGAAAGATTTTGTACTAAAATTTGAGAAGAACCTTGCGCGTTTGTTCCTTGCTCCTTGCCATAAGATACAAATCTGATTATAATCGAAAATGATGATTTCTTCTATCTTTTGAGATATTCCATTGCTCCTTGAACCATTCTATAATAGGCTGTCTATTGATATACAAAAACAGTTGGTTCGGCTTGGTAGAATCAGAAAACACCTTGATTTCCGCATTCTCCACATTGAACTTTCTTCTGTGTTCCTCGGAATAGAGTGAACCGCTAAAGTTGAGTGCCTTTCCGGTCAGAAGCACTCCGATTTGCTCGACTGTGAATCCTATCTTCCTGCACAGGTCTTCCATTTGCAAGCGTGCCTCCAACATCGGGAACCAACGCTTGGCTTTGCGGATGATGTCGTTGAGCATCGTTACCTCCGTGGAGTGCTTGCTCTCCAAATTCGCGACCTCCGATTGGTGCTTCCGCTGCATCTCGTCAAGTTGTTTGCTGTGACTGTCCTCCGTTCGCTGAATTTTCTCATGGAGTTCGTCAATGTATTGCTCTCGGTCTGTCACAAGCTCGCACAACTTTCGGTTGTGTTGCTCCACCTCCTTCAATTTTCCACTACCCAAAAGAGAACCAATCTTCGACACAAAGGCAGTCTTGGCTTCCGTCTTGGCTGCCTGTAGCTTCTCCGTGTTGATTTCACTCTTGGTCTGTTTGAGCAATCGCTCCGCTTCCTTCACATCGGATTGCAGCAGTTTCATGCAGTTTTGAAGTCTCTCCGTCTCTCGTTTGATGTTGCGGTAATACTGTGTCGTGGTGGTATGTCTCGCATCTGATCCACGGACACCTCGCTTCAAGCCATACTTGCCCATGACTTCCGCATAGCTGTCGTGATAGCCAACCATCTTGTCACGGTTGAGCACATCATCGGCACACAACCTCACGGCATTGGCTTTCTTGCGGTATGTCCGCTTGCCCTCTTCCGTAGGTTTGCTTCTTGCCTTTCTCCGCTCGCCTGTCACTATCGGAACGATGGAGGCGTGAAGGTGTGGCGTATGCTCGTCCATGTGGAGGACAACCGAAACGACATTCTCTTTGCCGAATGTGTCCTGCAACCACTTCAAGCTGTCGTTGCACCAATCGTCAAGCTGACCATTGGCTGCGATGTTCATCATGTCCTCGTGCGTTCCAGACAGCACGGTTCTAATCACCCTCACCTGGTCATTGGTTATCTTGCGCTTGATGCCTGCCGTCTTGATGCGGTGGGCGATGGCTTCGTCACGACCATACACACCGCTCGGCATCTTGACAAGCTCACGGTTGAGGTGAGTTCTTGTTGGGTCGGCGTTGTCGGGTATCACCTTGCGCTCTATGTGGTCTGACTCCCTTGCGTCAGAGCTGCCCTTTGCCTTCTTGAAATCCAAACTGAAATGTCCCATAATAAACTTGTTTTTGAGTTGTACAATTCCGCTTGCCGCATTGCGCCCTGCTGCTTGACAGGGCGGTGTCCCAAACTTTGCAGATAATCTGCAATCTTGATTTGCTTTGCTTCTTGAATGTTCATGTCTTACTGTGGATTAAGTGGTGTATGTATTTCTGATGATTTGTTGAGGATAGCATGTATTGATATGATAACCAAAGACTTATCTGCTCAACAAACTCTCAACAAATGGTTCTTTTCAACAAAATCACTGGGCAAAAGAGAAAGACAGGCATTAGCTGTCATGTTTTCTCTTTTCAACAGTCTCTTTCTTTTGTTGAGAGATTTGTTGAGAAAATGTTGAGCCTTAAATACTTGATATTCAACACTTCTTTCATCATATTCAACAATTCAACAAAATTATATGCTATTTAGCTTGTCCCTCGTTACAGTGTAGAACCTGCCCACACGTTTTGTTGGCGAGTAGTGACCGCTGTTGTTGTAGGTGTACTCGTATGAGGTGTAGGTGAGGGCGTTCTCTGAAGGTTGCAGCTTCCAATTGTCCTGCACTATCTTTCGCACAAGGTGCTTCTCCGCTTTCACGTGGTTGCATTGCAACAAGGCGATTGCGTCATTGAGGCAGAACTGCAAGCTGTCGGTCTGGGTGTTCTCCATGACCTCAAGGAACAGCTCCGACATTTCCACCTCAAGCCTGTTACGGTTGCAGCGTATGATTCTCCTCAGAGCATCGGTCGCTATCTGTTCGGGGGCGAACCACATTCGGCTCTTGTGCTCTGTGGATAGCGTTCTGCCTTGCAGATGGAACAGAAAAGCGGGTAACTCCGCCTTCAGTTTCTCCAAGAAGTCGGTATCGTCAGATTGCAACGATGAAATCTTCCTCACCCAATATCGGGTCTCGCCCTCGTCAATGATGACAGGGAGTGATTCGTTGTTGGAGCACAGCACGAACTTGGAAAAGAAGGAAATCTCGTTCCTGTCCTTGCCCTTGGCTTCCACCTTGTACGAGAGGGTGGTGCTGAGGTTCTTCAACCGCTCGGAATCCTCCCTGCGACTGAGCAACACCTCGTCCACGACAATCAGCAGCTTGCCAGCCCAATCGGAATTGAACTGACTGCGGAAGTCCTCGTTGGTGTTGAATGTCACGTTGTCTTGGAACAACGCTTTCAGAAAGTTCAAGAACGTGGTCTTGCCTGTGTTCCTCTCCTCTGATACGAGCAGCAGAATGGGCAACTTCTGCACAGGTTTGAGATAGAGTAGTTGCAGGTAGTCCATACCAAGCTCGTATTACTCACCAAAGATGTGACTTACCAACTTCTTGATGTTCGGAAAGTCCCCTTGCATTGGCTTGTGACTTATCGGCTCGTATAGGTTGAGGAAACCGTCTATCACCGTGCGGTGGTTCACATGTTCGGGAACAGTACAGAAGCCGTCATACTTGTGAACGTACTTGATGAACTCCTTGCCGTAGTCCTGACGCAAGGTCTCCATGTTCCATGGGATGCGCTTTCTTGCCTTTCCTCCTGTGATGGTAGGTTGGTCAACCACCTTGTACAAGGTAGTGCCAACACGGATGAACACCTCGTTTGTCGGAGGTGCAGCCTGTGGCTGTTTGCTTCCCACAGCTACAGGTTGTTTGTTGTCGTTTGTCTTGCTCATAATCTAACCTTTGTGAGTTGATGAAATTAAAGTTGCAAAGGTAAGGGCGGAAAATCAAAACGCAAAACACAAACTTGCGCAGAATGGAGAAGTTTGCACCGACAGTGTTAAAAGATTGGAAATAAAGGTGCTTGATGTAGCCAATCGGGATAAGATGAAACAAAAAATCCCGAAGAGAGGTTTCCTTGCGAACCTTTCCTCGGGATGAACAAAAATGTATTCCTGCATGTCATACGTTTTATATGTCATACGATAAGCATGTAAAACGTTTGACATCGGCAGCTCTGCATTCTTCACAGAAATGCTTGATACGACAGTGAATCAGTACGTAGGCAAGTCAATACGACAGTGAATAATCGAAGCGTCAAAAATGCGACCATTCTTAGCTGAAGGCATTTGTCCCTCCGTAGATTTGCAGGACAATGGCTGTTTTCTCTTTTGCTCCGTACAACCTCTTGAAGATAGCATCACGAAGTTGCGCTGCACCATTGGAGGTTAGACGGAAGCAAATGGCAACAACCATAGGGAATCCATACAGCGTTTGCCAAACATCTTTGGAAAGTTTTTGCCTCTTTTGGACTTCCGACATCAACAACATACCTTCTTTATATATGGCTCTTATCACGGCTTTGAGCTTCGGGGTTGTGACATAAAGCATATCTACCAACTCATTTTCACTCATCCACAAGTCCTCCAGGTTGGACGGAATGGATAGCATTCCATTTCCGTCCACGGTGATTACAGTCCTTTTCATGCCATCCCTCCCATTGCAGGCAAATGCCCCTTGATTCGACTTTCAAAGACAGATATGTCATGGTCAAGCTTGGTGCTTGTCACCTTGGTATATATCTGTGTCGTGGTGATATTCGTGTGCCCAAGAATCTTGCTCACGCTCTCAATCGGCATACCATACTCCAAGGCTAAAACAGCCCAAGAGTGGCGAGAGACATGAAATGAAACTCGCTTCTTGATGCCACACATTGCTGCAACTTTCTTGATGCGCTTATTGATGCTGTCAAGATTACCGATATTGAACAAGTGGTTGTCTTTTCTGAAAGACTTGTATCTCTCAATAATCAGCATGGGAATATCCATCAGCTTGATTTGGAAAGGCACACCTGTCTTCTGACGTTTGGAAATAATCCAAGGAGCACCGTTTACTATGCAGATGTTATCTTCCGTCAAATTCTTGATGTCGATGAAAGATATACCTGTCCAACAGCCAAAGATGAAAAGGTCTCTCGCAAATGCCATGTTCGGGTCTTCCAACTTTATCTCTGTCATGGCGGTAAGCTCGTCCAAGGTCAAGAACTCACGTTCCTTGTGGTCTGGGTCAACGTGGTACATGGCAAATGGATTTCTCGGTATCTTGCCGTTGTAGTGAGCTGCCGTTACGATATGTTTCAGTGGTATGGAGTAAATCCAAATGGAGGACTGCGCAAGTCCGACGACATTCTTCAGATACAGGCAATAGTCACGGATGAACTCCTCAGTAAGCTCGTTCATGGACATATCGCTGCGCTTGTACTGATACTTGATGAAATCGGCAACATACTTTCTTACCGTCAGATACTTGCGGTAGGTGTTCTTGGCTCTATCCTTGCCCACACGCTTGGAAAAGCTGCGTTCTCTTTATCAAAGGCTCTGAGCAATGTCTCGTATTCCGTGCCTATGCCTTGGTAGGCGTTTCTCACCATTTCAGCGGTAACGAACGCCTCACGGTCGGAAAGTCGCTGGTAATGCTTGGTGATTTGAGCCTTGATGTTGTCAAGCGCAAAGTTCACCTCCTTGGCTTCCTTACTCTTGCCTGTGGCTCTGTTGCCCTTGGCATCCCAAATAGCCTTGGTAACGCTCTGCTTGCAACTGAACTGTGCGATAGTTCCGTTGATTGTCACTCGTCCCATGATAGGGACAACTCCGTTTCTCTCCTTGCTTCCATTTACATAGAAGACTGTCTTGAAAGTGCATCTCATAATTCTTACTTTTTTGTTCGGTGCAAAATTAAACTATGAGAGCTGCATGGCAAAACCAAAACTTACGCAGAATGGGGAAATATGAACCGCCACCGTTAAAAATGCTTATTAGGGCGTTTCTGCGAGGTAATGATTTGAAAGCGTTTCTATTTCCTCAATCTGCGTTTTTTGCATTTCCTCGTCTATGCCACTTAAAGCCAACTACTGCCACAACCACTTGAAACTCAAAACAAATGCTCGATTTCGCTATTTTTTGCCTTTTTAGGCGTTCTTTTCATGCAAAAGCAATTCTTATGCTATATATCCCTGCGCTCCGTTCTACATCGTTGAAAGTTCAGTAACATAAAAAATACCACTTTTTTCAACCTTTTTTCCCGAATCCCTGCAAATCGCACAAATCGCATAGTTGG
>UMKF01035606.1_pt1 | contig 10663 bp, 3 predicted proteins | sample 1966251 | NCBI WGS metagenome assembly UMKF01 (sample SAMEA4836171, study PRJEB28245) | human gut metagenome | biome: gut microbiome; material: fecal sample | place: Denmark | collected 2008
CGCCTGTTTGCAGGGAACCCTCTGCATCCGGGCAACAACAGATCACTTCCTGTTCCGTTCCATATCAGCCGACTGCTCTTGGCTACTCTTTTGCTTTTCCCGTGCCATCTGCCTGATTCGCAATTTATCAAGAACGGATTCCCGTCCGTTGATTATGCGGGGCTTAGGGAGATTGTTGGCACAGCCATCAATCATATTGTAGTTCTGTTCCGTAGTTGATTCTACGGCCCGAACATATTCCCCGTTCTCATAGAACTTCTGATAATGTTCCATCTGGTGTAGTGACGGCTTCTGGTTCATCGGCTTTTCCATCAGCGGTGGATGCAGATAATCCAGAATCTTTTTTCTGGCATCCTCATCCAACCCTTTTCGGATTTCAGTGGAAACCAGTTTGCCAGAAGCATCTACAATCACGTTCGGTGCTTTTTCCTTATAGACTTCATGCTGCATCAGAAAAAAGTGCTGGCTTTCTACTACGCATTCTTCGGTTGCCATCCACGTTCCAGCACATCCATCTATAAAAAGATTTTTCGTGTCAAGTGTAACCAGAATGCCAGAACTACTACTGCGGATAAAGCCAGCAACCACAACAAGGGAGTCCTTATCCACAAAATACGCCGTGATTTCTCCCTGTTGGTTTATGACAATCACATCACCGACACCAAATGGACGGCCACGGAAATTCTTCGGTCGATGCTCTTCCAACCGTTTCCGAATCATCTCTGGTGTGTCCGATGTAAACAACTTGGTAAAATACGCCTGCTGATAATTTTGTACGATCACCTGAAAATGATGTTCCGTCAAATACTGATATGAACGTGACCGATACGCAGCAAGTTCTGCACTTTCTTTCAGCTGATAGACCGCATACTGATTGATATTCATTTTGCCACCACATCCTGAAGATACGGTTTAAGGTCAAGCTCTGAAAATTCCATGTCTGAAATAGAGCGCATCTTTTTCATGGTAGATGCTACCAAAGGAAAGACTTCGGCATCATCCTCCACAAACGGAACAACTTCCTCGATATATCTCATGGTTTCCGTCCGTGTCGGCTGCTCAAACATTGCCATAACCATCATCTCATCTGCATTAAACTTCATCTTGCTCACAGTTCCATTTCTCCTTTCTTCTTTGCCTTCTTCGGTTTTGCCTGTTCCTGATGAGGCTGCTGCTCCTGCGCCTTTTTGCGATTCTTCAACGCTTCACGAACAGACTGCCGGGTGTTGGGGCGTTCTTCCAACTCCTTGCTTGCCTGCCGCTTTTCCAAAAGCGTTTTCATATCCGAAATTGCTTTCTGCACCAGCGGGCTTTCCCGGTAATGCTGGATATGGTTGACAACCTCTGCCTGCACTTCTCCGCCTACCATCAGGTCAAACATTCCCGAATAGATGCTTCCATCTTCAAGAGAAAAGCCAATGCTCTTGATTCCGTTCATCCGCTCTGCCGGAATCTTATCGTAGATTTCCAATGCCTGCTCCAATGTCAGATTGTCATGGAACTCTCCCATCACCGGAAACTCTGCACACTCTGCCACATAAAAGCTGATGTTCGCTTCCGGCGCAGGCTTCTCTGTTGCCAGCTTTTCTTTCATTGCTTCTGCCCGCTGTGTTTCTGCGCGGTATGACTGTTCCTGAAGATACGCAGTACTAATCACACCACACTCAGAAACGCTGTGTCCGTGTTCTGCCAGAACTTCTTCCATCATTTCCTGCACAGGTCTATATCCATCCACTTCGATGATACCGCCGTCCATTACCGTGAAGTCCTTATTATATAAGGTATAGTCGTAGCCATCCTCGCTGGTCTGGATGTAAAAATAGCCATCGTTGATTTCATAGGCTACCGCCACATCCTGCACTTTCAACGCTTCTGCCACCAGTGCGACCACATGGTTCTGGATGTATGGATTATCCCAGCCCGGAACTTTCTTGTAGTCCTCTACGATCATGTCAATACCGTTCTTACACTGCACAATGTCCAGACTGCCCGGAAGTGGATCAGGCGTTTTCTCTACGCCAAGGGCTTTCAGATGAAAATTCGGAACCTGCTGATAGCAGGACATTGCATCATCGAGATTCCCGAACTTCTCAATTTTCATCGGATTGGTCTGCAAATCTGTCACAACATAGAACTGCTGGACAAACGGTTTTTCTGGCTCCCGCTGCTGTTCAGCCGCAAGTTCTTTACGGTACATATCCACAAACCCGTTCAGCACAGCCGGGTGACTGCGCACGATCCAGTCGGTGCGGATATTGCTGCCCCGTTCTCCCTTGCAGGTGGTGTCTGCCCATTCCTTATTACTGTGTGAATAGCGTCCGTCATGATTGTTATAATTCAGCGTATACGCCAGAATATAGCCCATGCGCTCCATGCCAAACTGTTCAACGACGGACTTCGTAGCATCGTCTGCAAGGTGCATTCCATCGAAATTGTCTGCAATCGCTTCTTCAATGGCATTTCTGCAATCTTCATTGAGCTGTCTGGAAATGCGGTACAAATCCACCTCGCCATTCTCTGCTGCATAGGCAAAAGATTCGTAATAAACCGGAACATCCGAATTATCCGTGCGACTTTCCTCCTCCACAGGCACAACCTGTTCTTTTTGCGAAGTCGGATTCTTTTCAGCAAAATATTCCTTTACGGCATCCTGGAAATCCTCATCAAAGCCGTTCCACAAATCTTCTGCCACCAGTTTTCCCTGCTCATTGACCGCAACGCAGGCAGCTTCATCCCCGTATTCCTCATGCTCCAGCAGGAAGAACTTCTCGCCGTTGACCTCCGTTTCGTCAATCGCATACCATGTGCCAATATGACCCTCGACCGTAATGTTATAGGAATCGCCGTGAAGCAGTCCATTGTTTTTCTCTTCCTGCTCTTTCATAAACTCCCGGACGGTCAGCAATCCACCCGTAAAGTTCAGACCTTCCTCGCCCAGTTCCAGCCGACCATCTGCACCAAGGTCAAGTTCTTCTGCCATCAGGACGGATGCCGCATGGTTTACAATTACCGTTTTCTCCACCAGAATCGGCTGTCCCGGATCATAGTCCGACCCACGCAGGTCATAGCGGTACAACCCCTCCGGCACATCTTCATCCCGCAGTCTGCTGTTGCTGAAAAGACCGGGCTTATCAAAGATTTCAATTTCCTGCAACTGTTCATCCAGAATCGTTTCTTTCTGCAAATCCATCTTCCTTTCCTTGAAAAAATCCGGCAGCTCTGCAAAGCCGATGCTGTCCACATAGCAGGCTTTGATCGACTTACCATCGTTCAGCACCACAACATCACTGACGGAAAGCGAATGCCCTGTAAAATCCGCTGGACGCTGGATATTGAAGCGTTCGTAAATGGCTTCCAGCGTATCTTTTTCCGTAAGAGGCGCGGTATAGACCAGTTCATAGTCTGCACGGTTTACTTCCATCCCGTGCCGCTTTACAAAGTCCAGATTCATAAAGCGGTAGTCGTGTTCCTGGTCACGGGCAGTGATCTGGTAGATGCCAAACTGCTTTTCGCTGCCAGAAAGCAGCTTCTGCTCCTTGACCAACGCATCCAGCCGGGTTATCAGCTCTGCCGCCTTTTCTGCGGACTCTCCCTCTGATTCCTCCACTGCGTCTTGCAGCCATTCCCTGATTGGCTGAACATCCTCAGCCTGAATCTGTTCTTTCAGTGCTACAACCGCCTGCTCCCGATCCTCCACGCTGTCCTTATAGTGGTAGAAATCGAAGTCAAAGGCGAAATCATCAAGGTCTGCTGCCAGCTTTTCAACGGGTGCTTTCTCGCTGTTTTCCATTGCTTTCTGCTTGTCCTTTTCCAAATCTTCCTTGGCAATTTGGAAATAGTCACTTCCACGTTCGATTTCTTCACGCCCTGTGACAAGAACTGGCCACGGGCTGATACGGATAAGATAAATCTGCTTGCCCTCATCAAACAGCTGCAGAGCCTGCTCCCGGCTTATCACCGTCAGTGCGGCATCCGGGCGGGAATACTCATCTTCCAGATACTCTTCGTTCTTTTCCAGCAAAATTGCACTCCATTCGTCAGCCTTGATTCCGAAAATGCCATCATGCTGTTCGATCTCTTCCTGACTGGCGAAATCTCCTGCCGTGCCATCCTGAAACAGCGGGTAAATCCGTTCGCCCAGCCGATGCCACTCCCGTGCGCCTTCCTTTGTCAGCGGCAGAACATCATCTTTCAGATACCCATATTCGTGCATTTCCGAAAGACCGATCATGCCATCCGGCAGACTTTCGATCTTCTCCTCTGCTTCCCGCATCAGGCGATTGATTTCTTCCGTGTTTTCAGCCGCAACCGCAGCCGCCAGATTGTTGGCAAGTTCTTCCGTTGCCGCCCGGTCATCCAGCTTGTAAGCAAAGTTTACAATGAGATTTCGCTGGCTGTTGTCAAAAACGGTTTTGTCCCGTTCCTTGTCCGCAATCAGCTTTTCAGCATATTCCATCGCCGTCATGCGCTCCACACTCCTTTCTGCCACCGCCGTTTCCAGTTTTTCAAGAAAATCAGCAACGGTCAATCGAATCGTATCCATCGAATCTTTCAATTCTTTCAGTTCCTTGCCGCTTGCCCAGCTTGCTACATACGGGAACGAGTAGTCCGAAGTATCAATGCCAAGTGCCGAGCAAACCGTAAATGCAATGCTTTCCGCTTCTGTTTCTTTGGTAAGCTGGTCTTTTTCCTCGCCGCGCTGTTTCATCTGGTCGCTGTCATGCAGCATGGCATGAGCAACCTCATGGATCATCGTCTTGATGGTCTGGCTCTCACCCATATCGGCACGAACACAGATTTCTTTGTCCATGTGGCTGTAATAACCTTTTGCGTTGCCCTCGATCTCTCCAAAACGAATTGGCACAGGAGACACCTGTTCGATTGCCTCTTTCAGCAGGGTATAATCCTTGACACGGGCAGTCAGTTCATTCACTTCCAGCGTAGGCAGCGGTTCTCCGTCTGTCTGGGCATAATCGAAAACCGTTGTTACCCGGAACCGGGGAATCACCCTCTCCACCACTTCGATTTCCGGATCCCCGCTCTCATTCAGCACCGTAAGCCCGGCGTCCTTGTCGATTTTCTCCCTCTCTTCCCGTTCCTTTACCGGGGCAGGCGCGATGATCTGGATGCCCTTTTCACCCTTTTTCACATAGCGGTTAAACTTATTTTTCCAGGCATTGTACCCAGCCACCAACGTAGCATCTGGACGCTGCATTGCGATCAGCAGTGTATTATTGAAGCTATAATTATGGAACTTCGACATTGTGAGCAGGTACTTCGTATACATTTCCGAAGTAAAAATGTCCTTTACGCCCTGCTCCAACCGTTCCGTGATTTCTTTGAGCTGGTCTGCCCGCTTATCTGCCATTCATGCCCTCCTTTACAAAATCTGCCCCATCAGATTCCCTTTCGGAGATCTGACGGGGCATTCTCATTTACAGTTCCATATCGTGACTTTTCTTTTTCTGCGGTTTCGGCTCTGCCATGCGTTCTGCCTGCTTTTCGTGAAGCTGTGCAAGGATCGACGGACGTTTTACGCTGTCTGCACTCCGCTCAATCTCACGTTTCGGCGCAGGAAGTTCGCTATCCGTTACTTCCTCATCCATGCCAAGAGCCGCATCATCCCCCTTTTCGTCCATATCCAACAGGGCATTCAATTCTGCAAGCCGTGCAGATTTTTCGTTTAATTCCGCCTCCTGCGGGAACGGACGCTGCACTTCTTCCTTTGCTTCTGCCAACTGCTGCTGTAAGGTTTCCAATCTGCGCTCCACCTGCGGCAGTGTCTTTTCGATAGATGCCAGCGCATTGAGAATACGCTGGATATTGCCAGCCGGATCACTGCCAAGTTCAATCGTATAACTGCTCTGCCGCTTGATGGTCAGCTTGAATGTCTGGGCGAACGCATCAAACCGGGAACTGATTGCAAACCCTCCCAAATCTGCGATTTGCCCCTCTGTCTTAGCGATCTTCATTGCGGCACAGGCTGCAAGAATTGCCGAGCCTGCTTCCTTGCGGTCTGTATAAACCCTGTCCTCCACCGTGATGGAGAACTTCTCCTTGTCCTGTTCCAGCAACGGCTTTGCCACTGCAAGGTCAGCTTTCAGACCTGCTATGCGCTCTTTCGCTACCGTGATTTCTGCCGGATACCGCCGTGCAATATCCGATTCCAGGCTGTAAATCTGGCTGGTGTGGTTGGCCCGCATCAGCTTCAGCTTGCTGACCTGAATATCCAAATCCATCTTTTCCTTGATGTAGGGATTTCCAGTTGCCAATGCTTTGATTTCTGCATAGGTCAGCGCGGTATCGTCCACATCATCGCAGGCACGAACAGGAGATTTCGAGGTCATGATCTGCGAGATGAACTTCTGTTTATTTTCCAGAATTTGCCACATATACGAATCGAACGTATTCTCTGTGACGTAACGGAAAATCTTCACTTTCTGGTTGCGGTTTCCCTGACGAAGAATGCGTCCTTCCTGCTGTTCCAGATCAGAGGGCTTCCACGGGCAGTCCAGATGATGCAGGGCGATCAGTCTGTCCTGAATGTTTGTACCAGCACCAAGTTTCGGGGTCGAACCAAGCAGGATACGCACCTGACCGGAGCGCACCTTTGCAAACAGTTCTGCCTTTTTGGTTTCGGTATTTGCCTCATGGATAAAAGCAATCTCCTCACGGGGGATTCCCTTTGCCACCAGTTTTTCCCGGACATCATCGTACACATTGAATGTTCCGTCTGCTTTCGGGGTCGATAAGTCGCAGAAAATCAACTGGGTGGATTTGTCGTGCGTGGATTCTTCCCATACCTGATAGGCATTCTCCACGCAGAGGTTGACCTTGCTTTCCGGCTCATCCGGCAGCAGGTCATTGATAAGCCGCTGATCCAAGGCCAGCTTCCTGCCGTCGTTCGTGATTTTGAGCATATTATCGGTTCTCGGATCGACATTTCCGTTCCGCACACGCTCTGCACGGTCGGCAAAGCTGCTCACCATTTCCTGCTGCGTTTCACTGGGTTTCAGCACCTCATTGATGTACTCTGCTTCTGGCACAGGCAGATTCAGCATATCTGCCGTCTGTACGTCTGCGGACTCCTTGAACAGTGAAATCAATTCAGGGAGATTGAAAAACCGGGCGAACCGCGTCTTTGCACGGTAGCCCGTTCCCTCTGGGGACAATTCGATTGCCGTTACGGTTTCGCCAAACGAAGCCGCCCAGCTATCGAAATGTCCGAGATGAAGTTTCTGCAAGGTGTCATACTGCAAGTAGCGCATAATGGTATACAGCTCTACCATGCTGTTCGATACAGGCGTACCTGTTGCAAAGGTCACACCCTTGCCGCCAGTGATTTCATCGAGATACTGACATTTTGCAAACATATCCGAGGACTTCTGTGCATCGGTCTGAGCAATACCAGCGATGTTCCGCATTTTTGTGTAGAGGAACATATTTTTATAAAAATGGCTCTCGTCCACAAACAGGCGGTCAACACCAAGCTGCTCAAATGTAACTACATCATCCTTGCGGCTCTGGTCGTTCAGCTTCTGAAGTTTTGCCTGCAAGGTTTTCTTTGTTTTCTCCATCTGCTTGACCGTGAAACTCTTGCCATCGTCCTCTGCCTTTGCTTCTGCAATCGCAAAGGTAATGTCCTGAATCTGCCGCTCGATCATGGATTTCTGCCGTTCCGGGGAAAGCGGAATCCGCTCAAACTGCGAATGCCCGATAATGATAGCATCATAATCGCCCGTGGCAATCCGGGAACAGAACTTCTTTCGGTTGGATGGCTCGAAATCCTTTTTCGTTGCCACCAGCACATTGGCATTCGGATACAGCCGCAGGAAGTCTGCACCCCACTGTTCCGTCAGATGGTTCGGCACAACATAAAGATTCTTCTGCGCCAGACCCAGACGGCGGCTTTCCATGCCGGCAGCGATCATCTGGAAGGTCTTGCCAGCACCCACACAATGCGCCAGCAGCGTATTATTGCCATACAGGATATGCGCCACTGCATTTTTCTGGTGCGGCATCAGGCTGATTTCCGGGGTCATGCCCACGAACTTGATGTGACTGCCATCGTATTCACGGGGACGAATCGCATTGAACCGCTCATTGTAGACCTTGCAAAGTTCCTCTCTGCGGTCTAAATCCTTGAAAATCCACTGCTTGAACGCATCCCGAATCGCTTCCTGTGCCTGCTGCGCCAGCATGGTTTCTTTTTTGTTCAGCACTCTCCTTTCTTTTCCATCCTCATAGATGGTATCGTAAATTTTGGTATCCCGGAGATTCAGCGCATCTTCCAGCAGTCGATAGCCGTTGACCCGCATTGTGCCATAGGTGTTCGTCACACGGGGATTACTCCGGTCAAGTGACTTTCCGCTGATGTTCCATGCGCCGCTGATTTCCGAATAGGTAGCCTTGATGGAACTTCCGATATAGTAACTCGGCGTTTTGAATACCTGCTCCATGAAGTCCGTAATGTACTCTGCCTTGATCCAGTTTGCACCCAGCCGCACTTCAATCTCCGAAGCATTCAAATCTTTCGGCTGTACCCGCTTGAGATACTCGACATTGACCTGATACTCCGGGTGGTTTGCGGCAAAGGTTTCTGCCGTTGCCAGCTTTTCCCGGACGTTGCCGGACAGATATTCGTCCGCCGTCACCCACGCCTGTGTGACAGGATTTCGGAAGATAACACCTGCCAGTTCTTCGGTCACTTCCTGCTCTGTCTTTCCGCAAAGTTCTACCATAAACGGCACATCGACCTTTGCTTTTTCTCCAATGGAGAGTGCCAGGGCTTCACTCGGAGTATCCACAGAGGTGACGGGTTCCGGCTTGCGAATAGTGCGTTTCGTGAAAATATCTGCCAGCCGCTTGAGGTTTTTATCCTCGTCCAGAATCTCAAGAGATGCCAGCAGACAATAGCTGCTATCCTGCCGGAATGCCCGTTTGTTGGCGGTGCTGTTGATCAGACCATACTGCGCTGTGAACCGCTTATACTGGTCTTTCAGCTTTCCTTGCAGCAGTTCCACTTCGGCATCCGTACCATCGTGCAACTGGCAGTCCAGCAATTTCTGTGTGGTTTCCCGCAGGGCAATCATCCCCAGCACACGCTCTGCCGTGACCGCAGGCAGGTCAACCTTGTTCATATAGGAGTTTTCACGGTAATAGACCTGTCCGTCCACATTGGTGTAACTGAAATTCTTCACGTTTGGGTCTGCCGGAAGTGGTTCTGCGTTCTGGTCAAGTTCATCGTCCGTGATTTCCGGCTCAGTGATTTCCGCATGGATGTTCTCAACGGCTGCTTTCAACTGTTGTGCAAGGTCTGCGCCCTCGATGGGCTTGACCGTGGTTTCCTGTTTGCCGTACTGTGTACTTTCAGTCGTGATCTCACCCAGCACCATTTCAGGATGCTGCGCAAAATACTGGTTGATGGGGTATCCCTCCGGCGTTGTGCCAAGGTCTACCCACTCTGCCCGCTCCACTGCCGCCCGGTCACGCTTTTGCAGGAACAAAATGTCAGCTACAACACTTGTGTTCGCATTGCGCTGGAACGCATTGTTTGGCAGGCGAATTGCACCGACCAGATCGGCACGGTTGGCAAGATACTCTCGGACAGAGGAATCCTTTTTATCCATCGTACCGCTGGAAGTGACTACCGCCACCACGCCGCCCGGACGAACAAGGTCAAGACTTTTTGCAATAAAGTAATCATGGATGAGGAAGTTGTGGCGGTCATACCGCTTATCCGGCACTTTGTAATTGCCGAACGGCACATTACCCACCACACAATCAAAGAAACTGTCCGGGAACTGCATTGTTTCAAAGCCCTGCACTGCAATTTTGTTCTTCTGATAAAGCTGCTGTGCAATGCGTCCTGATACGTTGTCCAGCTCCACACCATACATCTTGATGTTCTCCATGCTTTCAGGCACAAGACCCATGAAGTTACCGACACCGCAGGACGGTTCCAGTACATTGCCTTTGCTCAGACCCATGTTGGAAAGGGCTTCATACATTGCCTTGATAACCGTAGGCGAAGTGTAGAAAGCATTCAGCGTGGATGCCCGCGCTTCGCTGTACTCATCTGCCGGGAGCAGAGATTTCAGTTCCGCATACTCCTTTGCCCAGTCCGCATTCTTCTCGTCGAACGCCTGCGGAATGCCGCCCCAGCCGACATACCGGGAGAGAACTTCCTGTTCTTCTGCGGTTGCCTGCCGCTGTTCTGCATCCAGCGTTTGCAGCAGCCGGATGGCTTCGATGTTTGCTTTGAATTTTGTCTTGGCTCCTCCTGCGCCGAGATCATCGTCCGTAATACGGAAGTTCATAGGCTCCTGTTTGGGCTGTACAGGCTGTTCCGTTTCGGCTCCACTGTCCAGCGGAAGGTTGTGCTGCCGCCGTGCATGGTTGACCTCTTCCGGGGTCATAGGCTTGCTGGTAAGAGGCTTCACAGCATCATCTGCCGCTGAACGATGGATGGCATCTGTCCGGGTCTGCACATCCGCGATCAGCTGCATCTGTTCCGGCGAGAAGTCGGGATTCAGCAGTTCTTCTAACTCGCCGCCCGATTCTGCCACCGAATAGATCACATCCATCTGCTCCGGGGAAAAATCCTCGTAAGCCACACCTGCATTGTGCAGAGCCGTAAAGACCGTAATTTCCACCGCTTCTT